>Ga0310343_10000991_pt1 | contig 14240 bp, 9 predicted proteins | sample HC15DNA2025_MG_FD_203519 | JGI IMG/M metagenome (GOLD analysis project Ga0310343, IMG submission 203519) | Marine microbial communities from station ALOHA, North Pacific Subtropical Gyre - HC15-DNA-20-25_MG | ecosystem: Environmental > Aquatic > Marine > Oceanic | place: Pacific Ocean: North... | reverse complement strand
TGATGTACTTCTTCCCATGTTTCTATTTATGTCCTATGCTGTTCTTCTCCACATATATACAACGATATATGGTTGTAAATTGTTGTGTGCTTGACCTAAACCCGTTGATTGTGTAAAAGTGGTAGTATCCACACCGTCTGGTGCTGGAGTCACATCATCAAATGCTAGAATATTTACTTCTGCACCACCATAATATTCAACTTGTGGATAAGTTTGTGTAGCTATGGAATGAGAGTGTGACGGCAGTTCACCTACTGTTAGTGTATGTGTTTTTGAACCACCCGTTTCACCTAAAGTATCAAATGCTGTATCAGAACCGTCTTGACTTACTAATACTCTACCTTCTCCATATCGAACCCAAGTTCCAAAACCCATTAAAGTTGCTGGACTTGTAGAAACGCCCGCATTGATATAAATTGAACCCACTGGATAAATCATAGAGAAAACTGCGGTTAAAGTTGTTTTTGCAGTATCTAAGCCATTTATTTGTCCTTGCAACCCCGCAGAGTCAAAACTAATCGCATTAAATTGAGTTTGTATCGCAGAAGTCACTCCATTTAAGTGACCAAACTCAGTATTCGATACTGTTCCGTCATGAATTTTTTCTGCATTGATGGCCGCACCAGCGGCAATATCATTATTATCAAGACCACTAATTGCAGTACTACCTATTGCAGTGACATGTCCCGCAGAATCCATAGTAATATCTTGCACATAAGTCTTACCACTATTGTCGACATCTGTTGCACCAGTGACACTATGGTCAATAACAACTCTATTACCCGAAACAGTTGTTGATAATGAAGTATCACCAACGATTGCAAGTGAACCACTTGCACTATCAACAGTATCGCTTCCAGTATCACCACTTATTGTTTGATATCTAAACGAGTTTGCAATATCTGTTCTTAATTGAGTTGTTGCAGAATCATGGTTTGAGTCAAGGGCATTTATTGCCCTTCTTATAGTCATACCAGTAAGTCCAGAGTCCAATGCAGAATCCCCAAGTTCTGCATCTAGTTCATTTATACTACCAACAATATTTTTAGATGTAGTTGTTAATGTAGTCTTTGCACGAGAAGAACCTATATCAGAGTCTAATGTTCTAATGTCTGCAGATAAAGTATTAAGTGCATTAGTCGTGGTGCTTCTTTCCGTGGTAGAATTAAAACCACCAAGTTTTCCAGAACTGTCTGGTGTTAATCCAGATAAAGAACCACCCCCCGCATTCAATTCATTAAGCGCACCCGTAATTGTTTTTGCAGTTGTTGTTAAAGTAGTATGTGGACGAGCACCAATATCTGAGTCTAACTCATTAATTGCACCAACTAAATCAGAGTCTATGGTAGTTGTCAAATTACCCGTTGCACCTAGATTTTTACTAATAGTATTTGTATTATTAACAAACTGACTAAAGTTATCAGTTGTTGATGTGACTGTGTAATTACTATCAGGCATGTTTTTCTACCAGTTGTTTAACAAGGTCTTTTAATTCAGACACTTCTTCTTTTAGTTCTACTAATTCTTGTTCTTTTAACAAGTTTTTTCTTTTTATTTCTTTTTGTCTTTTTATTTCAGATACATCTGAATTTAAAATTGCACCACTTTCCCTATCTCTTACAAGACTTGGATTACCTTCAACTTGTATATATCTATTTTCATCCATTATGTTGCAAGTGCGATAATACGCAAGTCCTTAAAGACAGGCACTTTCGAAGAATTAGTTGAATTCATTACAATTTTAACTTGATATTGGTTAAAAGATGCAATTGCATTTTGTAATGATGCCATGTATCGGTACTCTTTGAAATTAGTATTATCAGCTGCAACTGGAGATTCTAGATTTGCAAGGACATAACTTTGTTCCGTAATATCTTGTCCTTCGGTTGCAGTTCTGAAATACACATCAAAACTTGCACTAGAAGGTTTTCTACATGCAAATAATATTTTTAAGTTAACCGCATCTTCGAGAAGTGTAATTGGTCTAGTTATATGTTTACTCAATGCACTACCACCAAATGGTTGTGTTTCTGCAACAAATAGTAGTGGAGTATTACTTACACCCGCAGACGCACCCCCAGATACTTGATTATCAATTCTGTGATGAACTGCAAGTAGTCCACTTCTTTGTGTATCGATTACTGGTGACACATCTGCACGAGTTGTATTCATATTTGCACGAATAGTAGTAGATTTTTCACCCGCACCTAGTTGTGCAGTTTCATTAGCTGCAGTTGCAAGTAATCTTGGTGCATCAAAAGAATTATCAGTATTTAATACTAAGTCCGTTGAAAAACTTGCATCTTTTGAAAATCTTGTTTCATTACCCGCAAGTGAATTACCCGTAGTAAATTTACCAGAAAAACTTAAAGTTGTATCTTCTGGAACTATATTATCTAAAGTTGGAACAACAATATCCATTAAAATTTGTCTGGTTGATTTAACTCTAGAACCACCAACATAACCAGCTGCAGTTGCAGAGTCATTTATATCTACCTGATAAGAGTTTCCATCTACTCCAGTAATTGTGTGTGCTTTATTCACTGCACCCGCAGAGTCTATTCCGTTTAAAACTCCAGTTCCCGCAGAGTCAAAACCACTAATTGTGACTTCGTCACCTACTTTAAATCCATGGTCTGGTGAAAGTACGGTAATAGTTGTACTACCCGAGTCTGTTAAGATTGGGTTTGCAGATAATAATTCGTCTGGTACTGGTGCATTTTCAAAAGTTGCAAAACCACCCGCAGTAGTAAATTCAGCTTTAAACATAGTAAATGCAAGGTCTTTAGTTTGGTCAGGCTCCCATGTAGTTCCGTTCTGTGATTTAAATAAACTTCCCAATGATGGTTGTCTGTTAATTCTTCTTTCAGTACTTCCTAATTCAAATGCGTAAGTTTCACCAACATATGCATTATATGAAGTACAATCTGAAAGTAATACAATTGCATATTCGGTATCTGCATTTAAAAATACTGGTTCAGTAAATTCAAATGTACTCGGTGCAGATAAAACTGCATCTTGAGTTTGACTAGCAGGTGTATTAACCGAAGCAGGATTTAAGAATACACTTGAGCCTGGAACTATATGGTCAGAACTAGGCGCACCATTTACAACTGGTCTTATTTGTAATTGCACTGGTATTGCAGTATCCTTAGTTGAAAAATAACATTGTACTTTAGTGACAAACATACCACTTGGTGCAGTCACCATAAAAGTTTGTGCAAGTGGGTCAGACCATGTGACTTGTTCCCATGTTCTTGTTGCAATAGTTGTTGTTCTAGTACTAACAATATCTTGTTGTCTAGTATCAATTGTTCCTCTTGAAGTAAATACTTTACTTGCAAAAGATGTTGCAGATGATTGATTATCAACTGAAATATCTAATAATTTAAATTCTCTATCACCACTTCTAAATCTATTTGTATCAGAAGAAGGTATTAAGAAAGAACCTTCCACTGCTCCATTTGCATCGGTGACAATATTTGTACTTCCACTCGGATGTGCGTTTAATCCTTGATATTGATTACCAACATAAGTTTGTCCCGCAACATTTGTGAATTCACTTGTTCCCGCACGAGTAAAGTCATCAAATGCAGTCCCGTCAAAGAATGGGAAATATCTTGTTGTTGGTCTTAATCCTTCTACTTTATAGAAAACTAATCTTGGTCGCATAAACGGAACAAAAGTTAAAGATACTGTTCTGTCCGCAATTACTTCATTTACTACTTCACTTGAAGTTATTACCTCTTGCGAGAAAGTTCTAGTTCTTCTTCTACCTTGTCGAACATCACTAACAAGAGTTGCATTTGAAAGATTGCCAGTGACATTAGGAATACCAAGCCAGTTCCAACCCCAATTACCAAACCAGTTAGTTGTATTTAAACCAAGAGTATTTCCAAAATTAGGCAACTGAACACCATTCCATGCAAAAGGTCTTGGTCTCTGTCCTCGTATTACTCCTTGGTCAACTGTGACTTCTACATTGGTCACATTTGCGGGTTCGAATTCTGTGTTTACCCAAATGTCTGACTCAGGAGATAGAGTGATTTGTCCTTCGTGTACAACGACTGCAAATGGGTTAACATTTTCTGTTCCAGAAACAAGTCTATTTGCAATTGCAGAGTCATGACTATAATGTAAATAAATATTATCCCCTTTTAATATTACATTCGAAGATTTTGCAGAGTCATAATCTAATGGTACATTTAATACAGAAACATGTGGATGTAAAGTTTTTGTTGCTGGATTTATTGATGCACGATAATCTGGGTCTTGGTTATCAGAGAATGCTCTGTCCTTAAAGTTATCAACTAAGAAACCAGTCTTAGTTCTTGCAGTACCACTAGAGTCAGTAATTAATAAAGTTTCTGTTTGTTGTTCTAAGAAAGTTAATGCAGTTGTTTCTTCAAGGTCATCTATTCTTTCTTCAAGTCTTGCAATGTCTTCCATACGAAATCTTTTTGATTTCATCACTCTTGTAGATAAATCTGAGTCCGTAATACCATATCCATTTAAATTTAGTTCAAATAGACTTAAAGTATTTTCTGGTGTAGGTGGTAATTGTCTACTAAACCCAGGCTGACCCGACTCTAATTTTAATGTTCCATCTATATTTGCAACTATTTTATCTGACCTTGGTAAATAGAATTCTACATCGGTAGTCACAACATCACCATTTGAAGGTAATTCATGAATAGTTCCAAAAGAACCAGTGGCTGCACCACTATCTCTAACACTTCTAAAGTCAATTACGTCTCTTAAATTTACAGATTTTCTTGAACTAATTGTTAAGTCTGGTATGTCCTCATAATTGACCTGACCAGTGTATGAATTAACGGAGAAAAAGTCTCCAGTCGCACCGTGTGAGAAAAACTTATAACGAGTAAAAATTGTACCACTTGGTGCAGAAGTATTTTTTCTTACAACCAATCTACCATTTTGATAATAGTTTGTTCTTTGTCCATTATCAACTTCAAATTTTGCAGATAAATCCGCACCATCTGAGTCAGTTTGTTTCATTGATAGGACTTCAAAGATATCTGCTCTTGGTAATTTTAAGAAAGATATACCACCTTCGGTCACTATTGTACCAGAATGTGTTTCTTCTGTCAAGGTTTTTGTTCTAGACTGTCCAATAGATTTATTTACTTTTGCATAAACTGTCACTGCTTTGTTATTAGTTAAATTAGATATAGTCAATGAATTACTTCCAACTGAACCAAAAGATGCGTCAGAGTCAGTAAGACCGTCAGAGTCAGTTGTGACTAACCAGTCCGAAGTGTTTACAAAAGTTTCTCCAGTTGTAGATAAAGTAAGTGTTAACTGACCACTACCGTTTGCAGTACCCGTAAACATTCTTTGTACTTCAAGTGAGATATCACTTAAGTTTTTAGGTCTTGGTCTAGATGTCGGGAAAACTAATGATTGTTCTACCGAGTTTTGTAAAATTGCATTGTTATTTTCTAAAATTATATCTGCGAAATCTGTAGTACTTGTACCTAAAGACCTAACACTACGGAATGAACCAGAAGACATATTAACATCAAATAAATAAACTTTATAGTTTGCACCATCTTCTTGTATTGCTCTTACTCTTGCAGTTCCAACTGTAGAACCACCATGTGCAACTGCGTCTCTTAAATTAACTAAACCAAAGGATGCAATACCTAGATTACCAAGTATATTTGGTACGAGTACAAATGAACCATAGTTGACACCTACTACATCATTATTAATTGTAGTTGTTGTTCTTGGTTTCGGAACAACAAGTTTTGTTGGTTTTTCTGTATTAAATCTATAACCATTAATATACGCAGTCCCTTTTGAAACATTTGCAATTAAATTAGATGTACTACCACCCGCAGAGTCCTCCTCAAAGTTTACTCTAAATGGATTTACAATATAATTACCAGACTCTTCTTTTGTTCTTAACGCAAGAACATCAGTGATTTTATTGTAATTATCTGCACCCGTGACTTGTTCTATTATTTCACCTCGAACTACTTCACAATAAAATACAAAGTTATCGGACGCAGATACCGTAGTTTTGTTTGCAAGAGTTAATTGAATTCTGTATCGGTCTGCTCCAGGCGATGTAGTATTTGGAGTTGCACCTTGATTATCAAACAATGCAGTGTCATCTGCAGTTGTGACGATATCTTCTTTTACAGTAAATCCAATTATTGCATCTGGATATTTAGAATATTTAGAAATTAATAAGGATTGTGGTTTTGCGAAAACAAAATGTCCTCTTACGAAGAAGTCTCCACTCGCATTGTTTATAAGTGTACCTTGTCCAGTCGCTGGGTTTGCAACAGTGTTTGTTGTTTGTACAGTTAAGGTAGTTGCACCCGAAGTAATATTTTCACCCGCAGTAAATCTTACGGGAGTTGTACCTGATAAACCACTTGTATCAGTATCAGTGTATTGCACATATATTGTTGCGGGGTCACTATCAGTTGCAACTTCGACTCTTATTACTCTTGCTTTTATACTTGAAGTTGCACCCGTAAATTCTAATCCAATTAAAGTTGAAGTATCTGTTGGTAATGCATTTGTTGTTGTATTTAACTTGACAAATTCAAAAGAATTGTTTATAGTAGGGCCGCCTGGGTTTACAGCTGCACCATCTTTAAATACATTACGACCAAATCTTGCAACTTCTTCTTGAATAATAGTCTGCATTTGCGTAAGTTCTCTTGCCTGCAATGCACGACCAGAGTTAAATAATATTCTATGATAATTATCACTATCTAGAAAATCATCTTTATATGTGGTTTCGAAACTATTTTTAGTAAAGTTAGTTGCCATTTTATTATACCTGAATTACAATTTTAATATCTTCTGTTTGGTCTGCAGAACGAGTCACCGCAGAACGATTATCGATATACATTAGTTCACCCGTATGTGGGTTTACTTCAAATGCAGTTTCAAATGCACCCGCACTATCTAATACACCCGTACCAATTCCGTCCGTTTCGTTTACAGTTTCACCTGCTTGGAAAGACCTAAAACCAGTCGCATCGTTTTGATGGTAGAATACTGAGTTTCCAGAGTCTTTATCAATAAATGCTTTTGCACCAGAAGTTGCACCTAATATGGTTTTGTCTTCTGAGAAGTCAGTATTTACTGTAGAGAAGTTTAATGCTTTTAATGCACGACCAGTTGATGCTGTAAATGCAGTAGAAACTCCATTACCACCATGTCCCGCAGAATCTACTTGTGGATTTTTTATTAATCCTACTTGTCTAAAGTCTTGTCCGATTACAAAGTCTAATGATTCAATTCCCGAAGGTTTTGCATTAAACATAATTGCAGATGCTTTAAAATCAATTGTTGGGTCATTACCGAGTCCACCTTGAGCTGCAAGAATAGGTCTAATCTTTGCGGGTTTACTTGGAGTTCCCCCACCAGTCACTTCAACATTTGCGTAATCATAACCACTACCAAAGTTTGCAATCTTAAGTGTTGCATCTGAACTATCTGCAACTTCTACTTTAACTACTTGTCCACCAGATATTGTTGCAGCTGCAACTGCACTTGAACCATTTCCGCTTATTGTTAAGGTTGGTGCAGAACTATATCCCGCACCCGCAGAGTCAATACCATAACCAATAACTTGTCCATGAATAGCTGCATCTTGTACAGCTTTTTGTTCTACATCCGATACTGGTGAGTTTGAGTCAGTTGAGGCAATAAATTGCACTGGTAAGAAGTTTGCAGACTGAAATTTGTTTGCATTTGTTGAACTTACCGAATACATGAATTTCCAAACATATCCATCAGAAGTTAAGAACGGTGTACCCGTAGTTCCCCCAGTAGGTTCTACTGTAGATGCAACTGCAGTACCCGTTGCAGATTTAGCAGAACGAATTACCATGTATACTTGTTGGTTTGTATTTATTACATAATAAGAATTTGTTGGATATCCAACTTGAGTGTCATCGTATGCAGAATAAAATGTACCAGTAGACCAGTTATATCTAGGAATTACTAGTGACACATCACCAATTAATTTCATAGATTGCATAGAGTTTCTAAAATCATTCTCTTCTGCTTTTGTTCTCAAAGGAGTTGGAGACACATCCGAGTCATTCCATGTTTCAGAACGACCAATAGCTGCATAGTATTTATTTGATGCATCACTATCGTTTAATTTAAGTAAGTCTACGACTAAATTCTTAAGTGGGTCTGTTATAATCGCTGCCATTTTTTATTACGCTACTGCGCCTCCATATGTTGCAAGTACTTGCCAGTTTGTTCCGTCAAAAACTAAAGTTCCAGTTTCATTTTGTTGCAATGCTAAAGTAGTTCCCGCACCAAAATTTGCGGGAGTGATTGTTGCAGTACCAGCACCACTTACACTAATGTATTTAACTTGTCCAACAACACCATCTGCAAGTGTATATGCACCCGCAGTTCCTTTAGTTATTTCACTATATGGTAATACTACTGATAATGCACCATTACCACTTACAGTTTCTTGTTTTAATATTTCAGGACTATTTAATAAAATACCCCCAGTTCCTTGTCCTTCTATCTCTATGTCAACATTAGTGTCCGTTCCTTTTGCACTTATTTTTGGATTATTATTTGTTGCATTGTTTGTTATGTTGACATGATTAACTGCACTCGCAGTCTTAGTTAATTCTAATACTTCATTACCCGCAGAGTCTTTTAAAATACCACCACCAGACAAACCCGTGATAGTAGGAGCATTTATTGTTGGAGTGGTTAAAGTTTTGTTCGTTAATGTTTGTGCATGTGCATTGAAAGTAAATTCATCTGCACCAGTCAATAAAGGTAATGTGACTGTTCTATCAGCTGCAAGTTCTGATACTGCAACCACATATTGATGGTTTGCACTCGTATCATTTATTTGTGGTGTAGTCAATACGGGACTTGTAAGAGTTTTATTAGTTAGTGTATTAGTACTTGAGTCTAATAAGATATTACCACTCGCATTCGGAAATACTATTTGTCTATCTACAGTTGGGTCAGTAAAAATTAAAGTAGTCTCATGTGAGTCTGCAGTCGCACCTTCAAAGGTGACATTACCGTCACCAAAAGATATTCTTGAAGTCAATGCGGTTGAGTCTCCTCCCAACATAGTGTATATTTCTGAGAAGTTAGAATTTATTTTAGTAGCAGCTGAACGAAGAGTATCACCCGTTCCGTCATTTGCGGTTGTTCCATTTGCGATTACTGATTTTGCCATTTTTGTTTCCTATTCTCCTATTTATACAAGTTATTAACTTAAATGTCCCGCACTATCTAATTTACTATAATAAACATCACTATCTGAACTAAAGAACTCAAACTTGTCTTGGTCAAAGGTTTCAGAAGTAAATGCATTACTAAAGTCTATGTTCACACTAGTCGCAAGACCAGTAGAGTCCGCATCAAAAGTAGGACTAGTTCTTAGTTCTGCAGCTCTTAGTGTTTCATATTGTTTCTGTATGTCTACAATACTAGTGTTCTGTAGTGATACCAAGAAGTCATCATCAATAATAACTCTTTTAAATATTCCGTCACTATCTCCACTATCTCTTGAAATACCAGTTATTTCTGGTGCGAATTGAACTACATTATCAAAGTTAAATGCAGTCGCACCCACTACATCAATTGTTCCTACATCTGAGTCTACTAAAACTTGTGGTGCAATAACTGGATTATCAACAATTCCTTCTAATCTTACTTCCGAACCAATGAACATTCCTGCTGGATGTACAAATAATTTGTATGGTCTTTGCCATGTTTTAATAGGTAGTTCACTAATTATTTTAATTGCAAATTGTTGAAACAATTCTGCATTTGTTAAAAACTTTACTGACTCCGTACCTATTTCACTTCCTTCCGTACCAATTCTAAAAACATCTTTTTTTGTATATACTACCTCTACATCAATACCAAAGAACATACGAAAAAATTGTTGAATTGAAAACTTTGTACCCTTGGAACGATACAAATTATTTGAAAATTTAGCAGCAGTTCTTTTGTCAACAAAACCTTCAAAGTAAGACTGTCCTAATAATAATTCATCTTCAATGTAATTTAACATAGAAGTATCGACTTGGTTAATATCACGACTATAAAATAAATCATTAACCAATCTACTTGGAGAGACATCACTGTCTTCAAAGTGATAATATTCTTCTAGGAATGAAGTTATTTTTGGATAATCAGTTTTAAAATACTCAGGAAGATTTTTCTTTACTTCCAAACCAGTAGTTAGAGCAATTTCTCTTCTACCATCATCCCTTAGAGTATCGTCTGATTTATGTGTCATTTTAATTTAATACATCTGTTGATACTTCAACCACTGATACTAATGACCTTCCTAAGTCATGTTTTATAACATCTTGTCTAAAAGGTGTGATAAATGATTGGTTATCAGGTGTTGCAGTTATTTTTATAAAACCCTCACCACTTGGTATTGCATCTATTTGTAATCCTACTAAACTAATAGTATCATTCGTATATGACCCTACATTATCAACAACAGTTGTAGATGAAACGGTATCAAAAACTTCAAGAATGTTAGAATTTAAACGGTTTCTTATAATACAGTTTTTATTTTGAAAAGTAAATGAAGTTGATGTTAAAATTCTATTTACATCATCTGGACTTGCAATCGTTTGAGGCATTCTTAAAGTATAATCAGATATCGCAGTTAGAGTTGGAGTAATTCTTTGTTGCATTCCGACACTGCATCGAGAAGATAAAATTGATGGACTTACTTCGTCAACCACTGTTAATAAATTACTTCGTCTAAATGATTGTTTAAATTTACCAGTGTTTGCATTAAAATAATTAGTTATAACATCTTGTACTTGATTTTTGATTGCATTTTCAGAAAGAGTGGTCAAGTTAGGATTGAATTGAAAGAATACGGTTGTTTCAATAAATGTTTGCACTGGGTCAGTAAATTTAACATCAAAAGATGCAACTGATAAATCTTTTGCAAGTGCAACAATACCGTCTTTTGTTGTTTGTTTAATTGTTTCTCCCGAAGTCTCATCATTTTCTACTGCATCACTAAATAGTAAAGATAAAAAGATTACACCAAATTCAGGTTCAAGTGCATCTTCTCCACCAAATGAAGAAATATCTTTTAACAAAGAACCAAAGTTTCTTTGCACTAGAGTTGCATAATCTTCTGCAGTGACCATTCTATTTTGTGTTGCGTATTGAAATGGTGCAGTTGTTCTAATTGACGCCATAGTTTCTTTTGGAGAACCACCAAAAGAGTTTGATACTGTAGTAGAAGTTATTGTGTAATTAACACCCCCAACAGTTATTTGATTTTCTGGAGTAAAAGTTTTTGCTCCATTTGCTTCTTGTCCTTTACATGATAAATATTCTACAGTCACTTTATTACCCGCAACTGGGGATACTCCAAGGACTGTACCATTACCAAAAGTAATTTCAAAGTCTCCCTTTGGTGTTTCTTTTAGTATGTAAATCTTAGAACTTTCTGTAATACTTGTTGCTTTTCTTAAATCAGTATAAGTTGTACCAGAAGAAGACGCAACAGTTTCAAAGCTAGTCACTACTGCAGTATCAATGTCAATATTTTCATCTGGGATAATATATGCAAAGTTTTCTGTTTCACCAGTAATTATAAAAGTTTTAGTTGTTTGCGTTCCTTCAAAAATTTTAATATTTGCACTACCGTCTGCAGTTTGAAATGCATAACTCCCGTTTCCGTCATCTGTTGCACTGATATTTTCTTGAGTTTGAAAAGTATATGAAACTCCGTCAACTGTAGTATTAAAAGTAAATCCACTTGGTATGGTTATTTTATTTGGTCTATCAGATACACCCGCAAGACTTGTTGTTAAATTAACAATTCCTTGTGAGGCATTAACTGAATCAGGAACATATCCAATACCTTCCGCAAGAGATACTAGTGAACTACGCAATTGTGCAGTTCCGAGATAAGACTCATTCAATGCGAAGTTAGCAATCAAACCATTAAAATGTGTATTTGTTGCAAGAACGTCAAGTATATTTGATAATCCAGATGCTTCGAAATTATAATCAGAAAACTCAGTTGATTGTGTTAAACTGGTTTTTAAATTATTTTTAATCGCAGTAAAATCTAATGCGGTAGATTGAATAGTAGTTGCCATTTTATCTTAGTCTCCTTAAAGTTGTAGAAAACTCCGCAACTTCGTTAGTATTTCTTATTTTAAATTCTAATTTTACACCCAATCTATTGTAATCTGGGTCAACTTTTACATCTAAATTTAATACTTGAACTCTTGGTTCAAATATTTGTATAGTAGATACTATATCTTTTTTAAGAAAGTAATCACTTTCTCCGTCCGCAAGTTCAAACAACATACCAGTAATATTTGCACCAAAATTAGCAACAAAAGGTTTTTCTAATCTATTTGTCATTAATAAATTTTTAATTGATTGTTTTACTGCACTAAGTTGTGTTTTTTTAAATATGTCTCCCGAAGTCGCTTTTGGTGTAAAGTTCAAATCAATATCAATGTGTTCTTTATTTCGTGCAGACTTCACCGTGGAAGTATTTAAATCCCCTTGGTCTTCTCTTGAATATGCGTATCTTGCCATGCTTCTATTTATACTACTTCTCTTTAATCTCTACTAATTCTTTTGCACTTTGTAAAACATTATTATATACTGTTTCTACTTTCTTACTAAAGTTTGCGTCAAAGGTTTCTCCAACGACAGGCATTTCTACACCAATTTGTGCAGTTAATGACCCATCTGGATTATAGGTATCATAATCTAATATAAGTTTTTCGTAAGTTGTGTAATCTTTCCAGTATTCTGCAATCTCAAATGTTGTTTCGAAATCAATAGTTCCGTCTTGACTGATTACTTGGTAATAAATTAATTGTCCTTTGTTTTTCTTTTCACAATCTCCTGATAAAGTTTCTGTTGGGCCTGCACGATAAATACCCTCACTAACAATTAATCGAACATCATTAAATAATTCTATATTACCTTGAATTACTCTCATCATTTCTGCTTGTAAGTATAATTGTCTTGCAGTAGACAGTCGAGTTTCTTCATCACCCACAAAATCAAATGGAGTTCTATCTCCATATGCACCAAGAAACTTCGCAATGGTTATTCCAGGCCCTAATTTTGTTGCAGAACTTATTTGTCCCGCAAAGTTAGGATTAAATACTGGGTCAACTAATATTATCATTTTGGTGTAAACCTCTTTCCTCTATTTTCAATTGCATTACCTATTGGAATATATCCAAATCTAGATGTTGGTTCTTTACCAACAGTTCTACCAATTGCGGGTGGATTTGCAGTAAAAGATTTGTCTCCAACTCTTTCTTCACTCATAAGTTGTCCAAGTAAAGTATCTCGATTACTTTGACTACGCATTGCAGAACGAATTTCTTGAGTACTTGGATGTTTGTTAAAGATACCTTTATAATCATTAGTTAGGTCAAGAATATCTTTTAACTTATCTCCTTCATCAATTACTACATCACGAATTGCAAATTCACCTTGATTTGCAAGTGCAGTCACTACTTCTGGTACTGGCCATTCTTCAAAAGTACCACTCCAAGGCGCCCCAGATAAATCTTGTTGTTGATTAATAGTTTCGGGCGCACCACCAGTTGGTACACTTCCACCACTACTCGTTAAATTTTCTGCATAATTTTGTGACTCAGTGACACCCGAAGTTTCTGCAAACTTAGACTTTTCAGCTTTCCATGCAAATCGAGAAAACATTGCAGATGTTGATTGTCCGAAGAATGAACCAAAGAAAGCTGCATCACTAGCATATGGTTTAGGGCCTGCATTACCTTGATATACCTTACCAGTAAAGTTAATTGATTTACCCCCAATATCACCCGCAGTACCAAGAACTGATAACTTTTCACTACCAGTTATGTTTGTTGCTTTTGATGTAGCTGCAATCGACTCTTTACCAGTTATTAATATACCTTTTTCTGAATTCATTTCGACTTCACCCTGTACCCAGTTTTTTTGCGTACCCTTGACGAATTGATTATTATCTGATAACATAATATCTGAGTGTTTTCCAATGGTCTTGGTAGACTTAGTTCCTTTAGTCACATATTCTGAATTGTTTGAAACAAAAGTACGATGGTTATCACGAATACCCATAATATGATTACCCGCAACATTTACATTATAATTACCACCAACATCAACATTGTAGTCTCCAGTCACGGTTAAATTCATATTACCTTTATATACTAAATTACCCGCACCTT
>Ga0310343_10000990_pt1 | contig 14243 bp, 14 predicted proteins | sample HC15DNA2025_MG_FD_203519 | JGI IMG/M metagenome (GOLD analysis project Ga0310343, IMG submission 203519) | Marine microbial communities from station ALOHA, North Pacific Subtropical Gyre - HC15-DNA-20-25_MG | ecosystem: Environmental > Aquatic > Marine > Oceanic | place: Pacific Ocean: North... | reverse complement strand
ATGAAGAGATACCACCTGCTTCATACAAGAAAGTATGTGCTAGATCTCCCAAAATGACCTCATCACCTCTTTTACAATGAGCGAGGATTGCAGTCAGATTAGCCATAGTCCCGCTTGGGACCAAGAGTGACGCTTCCTTACCTGAAAGATCTGCAGATTTTTTCTCAAGCTTTTGTATGGTAGGATCCTCATTTAAAACATCATCACCAAGCTTTGCACGAGAAATAGCCTCTAACATACCCCTTGTTGGTAGTGTTACGGTGTCACTGCGTAGATCAATCATAATTTTATTTAAGCATTTTGATCTATCCCAACCCAAACATAATCATCTTCTATTTTTGTTTTAAATGTTTCCAATGGTTTAGGATCCATTTCCATCATTTTTTTTGCATCAGCGTCAAATTTGGAAAATAGCCAAGACATAAATTTTTCAAATCCTTTAAGATTTAGCCAGGATTTGACATCGCCAGTTTCATAAGAAAAATCACTTGAGTGAAACTTACAATGCACAGTCTTGTTTTCTTTATCACATCCTCCAAGATTTAAAGCAAGACCAAGATGTGGGCATCTATTATTTATAGCGTAAAACCCATCCTTATCTTTCACAACTAGAATGTCATCACGTTTTACTTTAACAAGTTGCTCTGGTTTCTCATCAAAACTTTTCACGTTTGATAGTTTTGTCCATTCAATGTTTTCTTTCATCAATACCTCTTTTTTATAACTATTTCTTAATACCCACCCAAATGAACCCGTCTTCTGATTTTGTTTCATAAACATCTACGGGAATTTTCTCCATTTTTGAAATTTCTCTTGCTTCAGCATTGAGACCCATCTTACCTAGCATTTTCTGAAAATTACTTATTTTCATCCACTCTCGAACTTCACCTGTTTTATAACAAAATGAGCTTTTATGCCACCTGCACGCAATAGTCTCATTTTTAATATCAATATCACTACCTTGCAAACTGAGAAATGCATGGGGGCATTTATCATTAAGTGCATAAAATTTATCATCTGCTTTCACAACTAGAATATCTTCTCTTTTTATTTTAAAAACTTGTTGCGGATTTGTTACAAAAGAATCTATTTCGGAACACTTATTCCATGTAATATTCTCCTCAACAATTTCACAATCTTTTTCTTCTTCAGATAAAAATTTTATATCTTCAATTTCATATAAAGTAACTCTACCTTCTATACCAGGGAGATTCGTGCGCATAAAATCTTTAATCACTAGCGAGTCTTTAATTTCATCATGAGTCTCCTCAGATATTAGCACGCGAGATTGAAATTGTTTATTTGCAGATTCAACACGACTAGCAAAATTCATCGCATCACCTATAGCCGTGAGACGTTTCGATTTACCAGCACCTATATCGCCCACTACAGCTTCTCCCCAATGTATGCCAACACCAATTTCGAAGTCTTGTCCGTACATTGTCTTTAGGTATGGTTTCATATCATCCATTTCATCACACATTTGAAGTGCTGCTTTAACCGCATGCTTTGCTGGACTTTCTTCGTCATGAAGGCCAAAAATAGCAACCATCCCATCACCAATATAGTTATCTACAACACCATTATTAGTCTCTACTGCATTTACCATTCTATTAAAGTACCTGTTTAAAATAAATACTACATCATATGGAGTTAATTTTTCAGAAAAAGGTGTAAATCCCCTTATATCACTGAAAAGGATAGCTATTTTTTTTGTCTCACCCAACCTGCCTGAAACACTCCTTTCAGATACTGATTCTATATCCTCTTTGTTCAGTACGAGTCTCCTTACAATAATATCACCGGAGATGGTAGTTTGGCATGCTAATCTAAATTCTTCTGTTGTGCGAGCCTTTTCTTTTAAGGAAATTTCTTTTTCTGTTTCAGGAGAACAGTTCTCAATACCTTCTAAAATTAACAGTCTGCATGTTGTGCACTTCCCCTCGCCTCCGCAAGCATTAACATGAGGTATCCCATTTCTTGAGGCGGTCTGAAGGATTGTCTCACCTTCATGAGCATCAAACTTTTTATTATCCGGAAGAAAGTCTATACTTGACATACTAAATTATTTGTTGAAAATAGCATCTTTATTTTTGAATGATTTGAATTCTAGAATGTTTCCACTGGGATCTTGAATGAAAAAAGTAAACTGTTCACCATTATGATCTTTAAATCTTATTTTAGGTTTAATTAAAAATTGAACACCTGAATTGTGGATTTTTTTTCTCAATTTTTCCCATTTTTCCTTAGTTAATATAACTCCAAAATGTCTAGAGGGTATATCATCATCATCTACATAATTTGTTTTTGGTACAGAACAATCATCAGGTGAAAGATGAGCAACAACTTGGTGACCAAATAAATTAAAATCAACCCAGCTATCTGATTCTCTACCTAAACTACATCCTATAATTTTCGTGTAAAAAGTTTTACACAATTCTATATCGTGAACGGGAAATGCAATATGAAATCTTGGAATCAAAAGTAGCTTATTTAAATTATATTAATTATAGTCAAAATATTTGAAAAATAACAAGATAGTCTTAAATATTTTTGCGTTCTTATATTCCAGCTATTTACTAACATAAAATATCAAAAACTATCCAAAAAGGATCCCACTCTCTTTAGTGCTAATTTTAAATAATCTTCCGGAACACCATAACCAATGCGAACATAGCCCTCTAAACCATGCCATTTCCCCGCTGTTAGCATAACACTTTTTTGGTTTCTCAATTGGTTAACAAAATCTTCCGAATTTATTTTGATATTTAATTTAGCAAAGACTATAGCAGCTGCATGGGGTCTTCTAATTGTTAATTGTGAAAAATTCTTTGACCAATTATACAAAATATCAATATTTCGATTAAGGTGATCCCTAGTACGGTTCAAAATATCATTTCTGCGATTTTCTTCTATTATCCTAGAAGCTACCCAATCACTAATAGTTGAGATATTAATAACTGTATAGTCATGAAATGCCCAAGCCTTGCTGATGTAATTTTTTGAACTTATTGTCCACCCCAATCGAAGACCAGGAAGGCTATAAGCTTTTGATAATCCTGAATTTACAATTGTTTTATTTGTAGCTCCCGCAAAACTGCGACACTCAACACCACTTAGCTCTGCACCACGATATACCTCATCAGATAGCAACCAAGAATCTGTCTCTTTACAAATAGCTATTATCCCATCCATTACCTTAGAATTCATTATTGATCCAGTAGGATTATTTGGATTGCAGACTGCAATCATTTTTGTTTTTTTTGTTACCATTGAATTCAATTCATTAACATCCCATTGCCAACCTAAATCTTCTTTTAATTGTAAAGGTTTTACTTCTATACCAAAACTGTTAGCTAGACCCATAATTTGGGGATAATTTGGCAACATATATATTAATTCATCTCCCTTATCTAATTGTGTCATCACTGAAAGAAAATTTGCCTCTGCCGATCCAGATGTAATTAAAATATTTTCTCGCGTAAAAGAGTTACCATACATCTTTGCTATGAGTTCTCGTAATCTGGGAGATCCATTTGTGTATCCATACGACAATTCTTTTTCAATAATTTCTTTCAATTCATCAGCATATAATATTTCAGATAATTTTAATGGATGTACTCCACTTTCAGACAAATTATAATCTACCTCGTTCTCATAAAGAGATTGATTTCTTTCAAGTTCAAAAATTTTAAATTTCATTTTTCTTTAGTCTGAAGTGGTTATATACAGCGTTTGCTATACTTAAATCTTGCACAGCTACTCCCGTCAAATCAACTACTGTTATTTCTGTTTTTGATGATCTACCACTTTTTTCCCCTTTAAGAACATCTCCTAGCTCCCTAACGTCATTTTCAGTTATTTCACCTGATGATAACCCATGAGATATTTCACCTCGAATTTTACATTGGGAAAGGCTGTCACCAACCACAAGATTAGCTTTTTTTAAAATATCTGTATTTAATTCTTGTTTTGTTAATGTATCTGCTCCCACAGCTGTGATATGTGTACCAGGTTTTATATCTTTAATGGATAAAAGTGGGTTTTCAGATGATGTAGTGGTAACTATAAAATTACAAACTCTGGCAACCTCAGCAGGAGAAACGCGCAATTCAACCTCAAAACCTTCTTCTTCCATATCTTGCTTGTAGATCTCCATTTTTTTTTTATTTCTACCCCAATTAATAATTTTTCTACATGATGTTACATATTTAAGGTATATAGCTTGCATACGAGCCTGCAATCCCGTTCCTAAAACCCCTATACTGCTTATTTCATTTGAGAAGGTTTTTGCGACAATAGCGCCTGCAACTGCAGTTCGGACATCAGTAAGATAGGCATCGTCAAGTAATATAGCCTCAATCATACCGGTTTCCATTTTGAAAAGGGTCATCATCCCCTGTCCATTCAAAATTCCAAGTTTTTCATTTTCTGGAAAACTAGATGCAATTTTAACAACAAAAAACTCTGATCCCTCCATGTAACCATATTTAATATGCACATCACCAGGTGGATCTGAAAAAGAAAGCTCAGCTACTGGAGGTACAGTTGCTTTTCCCTCTGAGTAAGCAATAAATGCATTTTTTATTATTGGGATAAGATCCAATTCTTTGACTAAGAGTCTTATTTTTTCATTTTCTATAATATTCATATTACTTTTTTTAATATTCCAAAGTTGATGTTCCCTCCGCAAATTATAGCACCAACTTTTTTATTCCGAAGATGGGACTTCATTTTTATCATGCCTGCTACAACTGTCCCCGCGGCTCCCTCAATTATTTGGTTTTCATTTTTCATATAAATCTTCATGGCATCTTTGATTTCTTTCTCACTCAACAAAATTGTCTCATCAATTAAATTTTTACATAAGGAAAGTGTAATTGTATCTTCTTCAATCCCACCTGCAGTACCATCAGATATAGTGTTTTTTGATTCTAATTGAAGCACCTTCCCCGCTTTTATTGATTGAATCATTACTGCTGAATTTTTTGGAGAGCATCCAACTATTTTTAAGCTGGGCCATATTTTTTTGAGGTAACTTCCAACACCAGAAACCAGACCGCCTCCACCAACAGAAATAAAAATTATATCTAAAGGCTGGGTCTGTAAACTAATTTCTAAACCTGCAGTGCCTTGACCCGCTATAACTTGATAGTCGTTATAAGGGGAAACATAGGTTTTCCCGCTATTTAAAGAAATCATCTTAGCTTTTTTTTCACATTGAATACAATCAATACCATAATGTTCAATCTTCGCAATATAATTCTGCATTATTTTTAATTTACTCTTTGATATTTCTTTTGGTACTATAATGGAACATTTAATTCCTAACCTGTAAGCTCCATATGCGAGAGCAGAACCATGATTACCTGTTGATGCCGAAATAACTCCGAGTCTACGTTGGTTAGAAGAAAGTGATAAAAGCTTATTTAAAGCTCCCCTGAGTTTAAATGACCCAGTATACTGAAGGTTTTCTAGTTTAAAAAATATTTCACCACTAAATAATTTTGAAAAATAACTTGATTTATAAAGTGGTGTTTTCCTTATTAGTGGTTTGATAATTTCATAAGCATTGAATATTTCTTTATGAATTTGCTTTTCCACAACAAGTGATTTTAAAACTATGATCGCTACAATCTAAATGAAAAATAGACCCTAGCTTTCTGCTTCAATTTGGTACTCAAAAATGTCTGCTTTTATTATATTTGGTATATATTTTGTATATGCTATTTAGTTATATAAATAAAAAAACATGTCCAAATTTACGATTCTTTGCCCAGGAGCCTTTGATTACATTCTAAACAAAACAGGTAACATGTTGATACGTTACCGTCCAAAAGAAGTTTGCTCAATTATCGATCCAGATAATGCGGGAAAAAAAGCATCTGACATTTTGGGTTATGGAGGTGAAATTCCCATCGTAAAAAATTTTAAAGATTCAAAAATATACTCACCAGATAGCCTTGTAATCGGCAATGCACCACAAGGCGGTGTTATAAATGAGGATTATAAAGAAGAAATAAAAAAAGCAATATCATTTGGTTGTGATATTTATAATGGCATGCATCAATTTTTAAAAGACGATCCTCATTTTTCTGAACTTGCAAAAACTAACAAGGTAAAAATTTATGATCTAAGACGACCACCCCATCCTCCTCATTTTCCAAAGGGTCTTTGGAAAGAAAGAAAAGCAAAAGTTCTTCTGGTTGTGGGCACTGACTGCGATACAGGGAAAATGACAACTGCCTGGGAAATAACTAGAAGACTAAAGAAAAGAGGTCGAAGGGTAGAGTTTATTGGTACTGGCCAAACCGGAATTTTGCTTGGAAAATACGGTATACCGATTGATGCAGTGGTTGCTGATTTTATGGTAGGAGAAACTGAATTCATAATGGATTCAATCTCAAATGACACAGAATTAATAATTGTTGAAGGACAAGGATCTATTTCAAATATGTATTATGCTGGAGTTACTTTGGGCCTGATGCATGGTGCAATGCCAGATTATTTGGTTTTAACACATGAACTTGGCAGAGAATTAGATGTTTGTAATAATCCAATACCTAGCATTAAGGATACAATGGATATCTATATTTCTTTAATGAAAAATTTCAAGAAAACTAAATTTCTCGGGATAAATCTGATAACATTGCAAACCGATGAAGACCAAGCATTAAAAGAAATTGATAATATGGCTTTGAAGTATAACCTCCCAGTGACAGATTTAGTGCGTTTTGGAAGTAAAGAGATGATAGAAAAAATCGAAAAAGAAAGTTTTTGAGTAGCTTTAAAAAAAAAATTATTCAGCAATGAAAAAATTAAAAAATATTTTTTGATAAGTGGGCGATGAGAGATTCGAACTCCCGACACCTGCGGTGTAAACGCAGTGCTCTAACCAACTGAGCTAATCGCCCTTTGTTTAGTACTTTTAAATTACATTATTTTTCCAAAGCCTGCTTTACCTTGTTATTTTTATTTAAAACACCAGAAATAGCTATTTTTAAAACATCAAGGATTTCTTTTGCGAAATAAAACTTTAAATCTTTTGAGACATGATCAGGTACATCTTCCAAGTCTTTTCTGTTTAAATCTGGTAGAATGACCTCTTTTATGCCTGCACGGTGAGCAGCCGTAACTTTTTCCTTAACTCCGCCGATAGGTAACACATTCCCTCTTAATGTAATTTCACCAGTCATTGCTACTTTTTCTTTAACAGCTCTATTTGTTAATAAAGATACCAATGAGGTTACCATACTTACGCCTGCAGAGGGACCATCTTTTGGTATTGCTCCTGCTGGCACATGAATATGTATATCAGAATTTTCATTAAATTTTTGATCTATATTAAATTCCTCAGCATGAGACCTAACATACGTCATAGCTGCAGTTGCTGACTCTTTCATCACATCACCAAGCTGACCTGTAAGCGTGAGTTTGCCCTTCCCTTTCATTAAGGTAGATTCAACAAAAAGAATATCACCTCCAGCAGCAGTCCATGCAAGACCTGTTACAACACCGGGTTTAGTAGAACGTTCTGCTAATTCTGAATGAAATCTTGGAGCACCTAAGTAATCTGTTACTTTTGTTTTTGTGATAGTTGTTTTTTTTGTCTTTTCTTCTACTTTTTTTCTAGCAACTTTTCGCAGAACATTAGCAATTTCTCGCTCTAAATTTCTCACGCCGGCCTCTCTTGTGTAGGAGCGCACCAATTCTTTTATAGAGCTATCTTGAAAAGAGACTTCTTTTTTTGTTAGACCATTCTCTTCAACTTGTTTTGGCACTAAATGACGTTTAGCAATTTGTACTTTTTCATCTTCAATATAGCCTGAAAAATTTAGTATCTCCATCCTGTCTCTCAAGGCAGGAGGAATTGCGTCTTGGTAATTTGCGGTTGCGATAAACATAACATTTCTAAGATCAAAATCAACTTCTAAATAATGATCGCTGAAAGAATGGTTCTGTTCAGGATCTAAAACTTCAAGCAATGCAGATGAAGGGTCTCCTCTGAAATCGGAACCAAGTTTATCAATTTCATCTAGCATAAAAACTGGATTATTTTTTCCTGCTTTTTTTATACTTTGAATTATTCTCCCTGGCAGTGCACCAATGTATGTGCGACGGTGACCACGTATTTCAGCTTCATCTCTGATTCCACCAAGAGACATTCTTACAAACTCACGACCCATTGCTCTAGCTATCGATTTACCTAATGATGTTTTCCCTACTCCAGGCGGACCACCGAAACAGAGAATTGGACCGCGGACCGATCCGTCAGGATCTTTTTGTTGCTTAAGATTACGTACAGCAAGATATTCAATTATCCTCTCTTTAACTTTCTCTAAACCAAAATGGTCTTCATCCATTATTTCTAACGCTTCTTTAATGTCTATTCTATCTTTTGTTGAATCGCTCCAGGGAAGATCAGCGAGCCATTCTATGTAAGTTCGCGAAACATTGTATTCAGGGGATTGCGTTGGAATTCTTGTTAAACGATCTAATTCTTTTAATGCTACCTTTTCAGCATCTTTTGGCATTTTCGCTGCCCTTATTTTATCTTCTAATTCTTTTAATTCTACGCTGCTTTCATCCTCCCCGAGCTCTTTTTTTATAGTTTTCATTTGCTCGCGCAGATAATACTCTCTTTGAGTTTTTGCTATTTCATCATGCACCTCAGATTGAATTTCTTCCCCTAGTTTTATCCGCTGCATTTCTCTAGAGATCAATGTAAGAGCTTTTTCAATTCTTACTTTTATATTTAACTCTTCGAGAATTTCTTGTTTTTCTTTGTTTGGAACAGTCATCAAGGAAATTGCTCTATCAGTTAACCTGTTAGGCTTCTGTATGTTGCTCAACATTCCAGTATGTTCTTCAGTTAAGTTTGGAGCGACATTCATCAAATCTGAGAAAGATTGCCTGAGATTATTTGAAAGAGCTTCTAATTCTAATTCATTTTCTAATGGTTCGTCTTCCAGAGTTTTTATTGCTGCCTTGTAGTATGGTTCTGTACTAGTGTAGTCTAAGATTTTCACTCTTGAGATACCTTGAACTATTGCTGATTTGCTGTTGTCGGGCATGTCAAAAACTTTTAGCACATTAGCTAGGGTTCCGTATGCATATAAATCTTTCGGCTCAGGATCTTCAATAGCACCGTCTTCTTGTGCCACTACTACAATGTATTTCTTTTTTGGATCCAATTCATCAATCAATTTTAGGGAACGATCTCGCCCAATATAGATAGGGATTACTTGTTGGGGAAATAAAACCGTATTTCTCAGGGGCATTATCGGATATTGGTCTAGTGAATCTATTGTGAAATTTTCAATTTCTTTTTCTGTCATTTTATCTGTCATTTATTTTCCTTAGTCTTTAAAACCATTAAATACAACTTTTATGCCATCAATAAACTCATGATCATTCGGCTTTAAATAATTAATATTTCTGCAATAATGGCGTATTTATAAATAATCAATAGACCGAATGAAGGAAATTATTGTTTGTTTATGTTCCAAGACAGTTTTTCTTGGTCCAGTAGTCTTGAAATAATATGGCCCATATGTTGAAGACATTATTGCAGCTAACATTGCATAATCGTTCATTTCTTCGGCGGGTCCTCCCATTCCAAAACTCGATTTTAAATAAGTGCCTTCTAAATAGGCAAATGTTACAGACATATCTTTGATAATTTCTGTACTGCGTTCAACTTCTTTTTTGATATTGGTTTGATTAATGTTTTTAAATTGCCCATACCAACGATTAAGATTTTCATCTATACTTCCACCGATTCCTGAGAACACAACCAATTCAGCAGTTCCTAGGGGTCCTGGTATTTTAAACTGTGCTAATCGCATGTTAGTTGAGGGTTGCTCCCTTAGCCAAGAATTAGGAATTTTCGCTTGGAATCTTCCTATCTGAGAAAAACCCGGTTTCTTTGTAATTTTAGGCTCACCCCGATTTAAGATCTGCACCTGTTCTGTACTTTTATTTGTTAATGGGTCTAAATGTTGTGGTTCTGACTCATTTAGACTAATATAGTAGCCAAATAAAGCAGCAACCACACCCGAGCTAAATACTAAAATATTCCTATGATGCATTCTATTTTTTAACAACTATTGTTTTTGCTTGCTCGTCAGCATGATATGAACTTCTAACTAGAGGACCCGACTCAATAATTTTAAATCCCATATCTAGGCCAATCATCTTGTAATCATAAAATTCTTTATCAGACACGTATCTTTCTACTTCAAGATGATTTTTTGTTGGTTGCAAATATTGACCAATTGTAAAAATAGAGACTCCAGTTTTAGCAACTTCATACATGGTTGAAATAACTTCATCAAACTTTTCTCCAAGTCCGACCATCATTCCAGATTTTGTGAGTAATCCATTTTCGACAGAATATTTTAAAACAGAAATACTTCTTTCCCAATTTGATTGAGAACGAACTTTTTTACTTATGCGCTTAACACATTCTACATTGTGACTAAAAATCTCTGGTTTTTCTTTGAACACTTTTAGTAATGATGGTTTATGGCCCTTGAAATCAGGTGTTAAGACTTCTACGGAACAATGAGGTACTAAGTCATGAATATTTTTGATTGTCTCTGCCCAAATAGTTGACCCGTAATCTCCCTTTAAATCATCCCTATCAACAGAGGTAATGACAACATGCTCAAGGTTCATTTTTTGTACTGCCATGGCTGTACGAAATGGCTCGAGAAAATCCTCCGTTGTAGGCTTCCCTGTCGCTACGGAACAAAATCCGCAAGCTCTGGTACAAATATCACCGAGGATCATTATTGTAGCAGTTTTACGATCCCAACATTCATAAATATTTGGACAATTAGCTTCTTCACAAACAGTATTTAAACTATTTTCTTTGATAACATGCTTCACAAAGTCAAATTTGGTTGTACTTTTTAATTTTATCCTTGGTTTGTTATTATTTATGATCATTGTTTTTTCATAATTTCTTAAAAAGATAAATCATATACTTCCGGTATTTTCTAAAGAGATCAGTATCCAGCAAATCCAACTGCTTTTTTTTTGATCGAAATTTTTTACCAAAAAGTTCTTTAATTATCCTACTCACAATAGGATAATTTTTTCTAGCAGAATAAAAGCCATAATCTAACGTTGGGTAAATAAAACGATCAAAAATATATTTTCCATATTCAAGGGTAGGCATTGTATTATTTGTTTGATTATAAGATTGAATTAGTTCAAATCTATTTAACTTTGCCAGCTTTAAATACATCTCCATATCATGCGAAGATTTTAAGTGCAAGCTTTTTGAGCCATCATTGAAGTGAACAAAATAATCTGAAACTAATAGATAACCTCCATCACAAATAATTTCTTTGGCTTTCTTGAAACCTTTTTCCATATTTATGTAACAAGCACTTTCACTTTCCAGCACCAGATCAAATTCCTTTTCAGATTTAAAATTTTCAAATTTACAATGATGAAATTTGACTCCATTTTTAAACTTTTTTATTATAATTTTTTTCTGGAAATCATCTGGCGATAATGTATCTAGATTGTATCCTTTTTTGATTAAATATTCCGCGTTACCTCCAATACCACAACCAACATCTAAAATTGTACGCACTCCCTTGGGTATGAATGAGGATAAGTGCTCTATATATCTTCCTTGCGCAACTTTAAGCTCTTCCAAGTTTAATTTTTTAGGATCAACCGATTCTGGTTTGTCCCAAAATCCGTAGTGTAAATAAGATGAACGTATTGTTTCTGAATATAATTTTAAAATGTTATCTATTGGCATTTCAAATTTGCAAAAAAAAATATTTTCAATTTACTAAATAGTAATCATTTAGAATTTATGACCAAATCAGAGGTTTTAATTTACTTCCATAGAATTTATCGAAAAGCATTGATCGAATTTTTTCCTTACTAATCTTTTGACTAAACTCATCTCATGAACCTTGCCAGATAGTTTTTCTATTGAGGTGACCCCATAATCTTTTATTCCACAAGGTATGATTCCATCATAATATTTTAAATCTGTGTAAATATTTAATGAGAATCCATGCATAGTGACCCATCTACTAATCTTAACACCCAAGGCTGCAATTTTTTTATTTTTAACCCAGACACCTGTTAGACCATCTATTCTTGTTGCAAATATTTCATAACATTTCAGACATTCAATTATTACTTCTTCTAAAGTTCTTATATACCAAAAAATACTGGTCCTATAGTTTTTTAGATTTATAATAGGGTATACAACAAGCTGTCCAGGACCATGAAAAGTGATATCCCCTCCTCTCTCAGTATTGAAAACCCTTATATGTTTGTTAATGTTAGGAAGCAAGTGATCACGATTTACATTTTTCCCAAATGTATATACGGGCTCATGCTCTACAAGGATGAGTGTATCACTAATTTGATTCTTTATTCTTTTTAATTGCAAGATTTTCTGCAAACTCCACACCTCATCGAATGGTTTAATACCAAGGTCTAAAATTTTAATATCACCATTATACAAATTGCCCATACAACTCAATATGCCATCTAACGGTTTATTATTGATAAAAACTCTGATCGGGTCTCTGCAGACTTTTTAAATTGACCTGACATTGCACTGGTAGAAGCAAAACTATTTTGCTTCTCAACTCCTCTCATTTGCATACACATGTGTTGCCCTTCCATCACTACTGCTACACCCTTAGGATCAATTACCCCCCTTAATGAATCTGCGATTTGATGAGTTAATCTTTCTTGTACTTGTAATCTTCTCGCAAACATATCAATAATTCGAGGTATCTTAGATAAACCAATCACTTTGCCATTAGGTATATAACCCACATGAGCTTTTCCAAAGAAGGGTAATAGATGGTGTTCACAAAGTGAGAAAAATTCAATATCTCGAACTATCACCATATCTTTTGCTTCTTCGTTAAAAATTGCTCCATTTATGATATCTTCAATATCTTGCTTATAGCCTTTTGAAATAAATTCCCAAGCCTTCGCAACTCTTTTTGGAGTTTTAAGCAATCCTTCTCTCTCTGGATTTTCACCAATTTCCTTAAGTAACTGAAGTGTAATGTCCTCTATTTTTTTGTTTCCTTTAATCATAATTATTCCTGAATTCTAAAAATCGTACTAACTTTTTATCTCAGCAATATCTATCTTACCTTTGAGCAGATAAATAATTCCGTAAATGATTGGGGTATCAATAAGTGCCATAATCATTTTAAATAACCAACCATCTAATATAGCTCCAAAAATTTGATCTGTACTCCAAACACCCACAAATAATATACTTACTACTAGGGTTGTATCTACTAGTTGTGATAATAAGGTTGAACCGTTGTTTCTTAACCATAAATGTTTACCTTTAGTTAATCTTTTCCAGAAATGAAAAATTCGGACATCTATGAACTGAGCAAATAGGTAAGCAATCATTGAAGCTGCGATTACCCTCCAAGCATTTTGAAAAACTAGGTTGTAAGTTTGGTCATTAACAGGTGATTGTATAAAATCAAGCTCTATACTTTGATCTTTCAGGTTTTTTGCAATTTCTTGAATGGCTATACTATTTGGACCTAAACCTTCTTTTATGTCAAAGGTGATTTTATTATCACTTTTATATACAGGTTCCAAAAAATTATTCTTAGAAAGTGTATCAAATAATTCATAATTTATTTTTTCCCCTTTTAAGGATGAAATTTGCAATCTATTTAGAGCGTTTGGTTGAGAACCTAACCATAGAAAAAGCAAAACAAATAAGGACGCAATAAACCCTGATAAAACAACCTGATTAGCTTTTTTTTGACCATACAGCTCTGATATCAAATCAGTAACTAAAAAAGTAAGAGGATATGGTAATATTCCTGCTGACACAATAAATACCTTAAAACCAAGGTCAACAGTTACAAACTTATTTGCAATTAAATTGCAGGTAACCAGGGACGCAATAAAAATTCCTGAAAGGACTAGGTAAAACTGCTCTTTAAATTTCAATTTGTATCTGGGCCATAGTAATCAGTATGAATAGAATGTGTCTCGACCAATCTTATTCGATAAAGTTGATCATCGCCTATTTCATCAACAATCTGGTCCCATGCCCAAACTAATATATTCTCAGATGATGGTTGGTTATCTTTAAACCATTCTATATCTTGCTCAATTTGAGAATGATCGAGAATATTAACTATTTTTGATTTTATAAGTTTGTTTAATGTAGGTAGGTCAACGAGCCAGCCTGTTCCTTTATCAATTGG
>Ga0310343_10000989_pt1 | contig 14244 bp, 11 predicted proteins | sample HC15DNA2025_MG_FD_203519 | JGI IMG/M metagenome (GOLD analysis project Ga0310343, IMG submission 203519) | Marine microbial communities from station ALOHA, North Pacific Subtropical Gyre - HC15-DNA-20-25_MG | ecosystem: Environmental > Aquatic > Marine > Oceanic | place: Pacific Ocean: North... | reverse complement strand
TCTTGTTGATTCTTCATGTATCTCTTTAATTTCATTTTTTAAAACTTCGCTAAAAAGATTTATTAGAAAATCGACTTCTTTCGTTGGTCTAGTCCAATTTTCAGTTGAAAAAGCATAAACAGTAATTACTTTACAACCTAAATTTTTTGCAGCTTTAAGAATTTTTTTTAAAACACTAACGCCTTGTTTATGTCCAAATGATCGGGGGAAACCTTTTTTAGTGGCCCATCTTCCATTCCCGTCCATAATTATTGCAACATGTTCTGGAACTTTTTGCTTATCTATTTTCTTGGATAATTCAATATCTTTCTGATCAATTATTTTTCCTAAGTTCATTAGTTAATCCTTTTTGTGGGTAAAGATTTCTGATTTATTGGACTCTTTTTCATTGATATCACTGATAATATTATCACTTTGGCTAGTCTTTTTGGATAATGTATTTTTACTTGAAGATGATTTAGTCGTTCCTGTAGCAGTATTTTGATTGCCAATCAAATTTATCAAAAGTTCTTGTAACCTACTGCTTGTAATTGGTCTTTCCAGTTTCCCTTGGTTTGCTAACGATAACGTACCTGTTTCTTCAGAAACAACTATACATATACATCTGTCAAATCTTTCTGTAATTCCTAGTGCAGCTAAATGTCTTGTGCCGTATCTACTAATTCCTTGCCTAGAAAGAGGAAGTATTACTCCAGCTGATATTATTTTGTTACCCTTCACAAGAACTGCTCCATCATGTAAAGGTGTATCTGTTGCAAAAAGATTTATTAGAAGGTCAGTTGATAATTGTGCCTCAATATTGGTACCTGAATATAAAAAATCTTCGGGTCTTAAATCACTACCCAAATCTACAACTATTAATGCTCCTCTTCTGTTTTGAGATAGTTTACCAGCAGTATCAACTAACTGAGTAATTGTTGTTGATGTTGCTCTAAATTCCTTGGGTGGATTTCCTAGTAATACAGCTAGCCTACCCGTGCCTAATAATTCCATTAATCTTCTTAACTCTCCTTGCCAAAGAATTGCTAATGAGAGAGAGCAAGCAAGGACGACAGCATCAATTAATTTTGAGGTTAATGGGAGGAATGCATATCTTTGAATAAACCATGCGAATGAAACTAAAAATAAATATCCTCTTAGAAGCCATAAAGTCCGTTGTTCTTTAACTCTGGAGAATAATAAAAGTCCGAAACCTAGAGCAAATAATACATCTAATAAAAGCTTTAAATTTATAATCCCCCAGAAATTCACACTAAAACCAAAATTTATTTAAATGTACCTAATTTTGTTTAATAAAGCGATCAGGTAAAACATCATATTTTAAAAGATCAAATGGACTTTCTCTTTTTTGAATAATTTCTGCTTCTCCATCGCAAACTAAAAGGGCTGCTGGTCTTGGAATTCTGTTGTAGTTCGAACTCATTGATATGTTATACGCACCAGTACCAAAAACACATATAAGATCTCCTGTTTTACAATCTGCGAGTTCTATTTCCTTAAACAATACATCACCTGATTCGCAGTGTTTGCCAGCAATAGTGTATTTATTTTTCGAATTGATATTAAAGGGGTTACTTACCAAACATGCTGAATAATTAGACTGATATGTTATGGGTCTTGGATTATCACTCATCCCACCATCAACAGATAAATAAGTCCTGATTCCAGGAATTTCTTTAAACGCCCCAATTTTGTAAATCGTTATTCCTGCTGTAGAAACGATAGATCTTCCGGGCTCACACATTAATGTGGGGAGATCTAAATTGTGTTTTTCGCAAGCTTTAACAATTGATGTGGAAATTGTTTTTACCCATGCATCAATCGAAGGGGGATCGTCATTTTCTGTATATTTAATGCCTAAACCTCCACCTACATTCAATTCTTTAATACTATGGTCAAATTTTTTGGCGTCTAAAATAACATCTACCATTATTTCTCCAAGATCCTTATGTGGGTCTAGTTCAAATATCTGGGAACCAATATGAGCATGTAATCCTATTAATTTTATATGCTTTGCATCTCTGATTCTCTCAAATAAGATGTTCAAATATTCAATGCCGAATCCAAACTTGCTATCAAATGATCCTGTTCTAATGTATTCATGAGTATGACATTCTATTCCAGGAGTAAAGCGAACCATTATTTCTAAGTCATGATTTAATGAATTTGATATTTCCTCTAATCTTTTTAAGTCATAAGCATTATCTACAATTATTTTTATGTTGTTTTTAATTGCGAAATCTATTTCTTTATCAGATTTATTGTTTCCATGAAAAACAATTTTTTCATTTGGTACCCCACCCTTTAGAGCAGTTAATAACTCTCCCTCCGAAACCGCATCAAGGCCTAAACCTTCTGATGCCACTAGGTTACTCATGAATATAGAGCTATTTGCCTTGGAGGCATATATCGGGAGTGATTCCCCCGGGTAATATTTTTCTAATGCTTTTTTATAAGCTCTACAGGATTTTCTTAAAGTGATTTCATCCAAAATATAGAGAGGAGAATCATATTTTTTAACTAATTCTTCAATTGAACATCCACCAACTGACAATTTCCCATCATTTCCAATGGAGGTAGTAATAGGGACTATATTTTTATTAGGACTTTCCAAGTCAATTTTCTGTTTTAAAAAAGATTGTTTTTCTTCCATGGCTGAAATTTATATAAAGCTTGCCAAAACTGTCATATTTTATAATGACTCTAGATTTGAACTCTATAAATATACATAATAAAATGATATCTATTAAACAAATAAAAGAGAAAGATATTGATTTATGTTATGAATTAGATTCAGATACGATTTCGCTATGGAGCAAGAAACAATGGGCTAACGAATTAAAAAAAGAAGATACAAAAATCTTTGGGATGTTAAATAAAGATTTAGTCATTGGTATATGTGTTTTTCATGTTGTACTTGATGAAGCGCAAATAAATTATTTTGTTGTAGATCAGAAATTTAGGAAAAAGGGTTTTGGCTCTTATCTTATGGGCTATTTAATAAAAAAATGTGAAAAATTAAATATAAAGAAATTACTATTGGAGGTTTCTCGGAGCAATGTTACTGCTGAAAGATTTTATAGTCGTTTTAATTTTTATACTGTAGGAATTAGAAAAAATTATTATAAAAATGGTACAGATGCTCTTTTAAAAGAAAAAAAATTAACAACAAAATAATTTGAAAATTTAATTGTTCGGATAACCAGAATACTTATAATTACTTCAATTTATTGCTATATCACTAAAAAACTAAAGTTTAATTGATTAAATTTTACTTTTGGGTATTCACAAAAGCTCATTCTGAACACAAAATTGACATATTACTGGTAGGTTATTAGTAGGAATTTAATCTTCTAATGTTCGAAAGATTTACGGAAAAGGCTATAAAGGTCATCATGCTTGCTCAAGAGGAAGCTAGAAGACTTGGTCATAATTTTGTTGGAACAGAACAAATTCTACTAGGTTTAATCGGGGAAGGAACTGGTGTAGCTGCAAAAGTTCTCAAATCACTCGGAGTTAATTTGAAAGATTCTAGGATAGAAGTTGAAAAGATAATTGGTAGAGGTTCAGGTTTTGTAGCTGTTGAAATCCCCTTTACCCCTAGAGCAAAAAGAGTTTTGGAATTATCTCTTGAAGAAGCCCGTCAATTAGGACATAACTATATAGGAACTGAACATTTATTGTTAGGTCTAATCAGAGAAGGTGAAGGAGTTGCAGCAAGAGTTCTTGAGAATCTTAGTATTGATCTAACTAAAGTAAGAACTCAAGTCATAAGAATGCTGGGAGAAACTGCAGAAGTTGGATCTGGAGCTAACTCAAACAAAAGTAATTTAAAAACTGCTACCCTCGATGAGTTTGGAACGAATTTAACAAAATTAGCCAGCGAATCAAAACTTGATCCAGTAGTTGGCCGTCATGCAGAAATTGATCGTGTTGTCCAAATATTAGGTAGAAGGACTAAAAATAATCCTGTTCTTATCGGGGAACCTGGAGTTGGTAAAACTGCTATCGCTGAAGGACTGGCACAAAGAATACAGCTTGGAGATATTCCAGATATACTTGAAGACAAAAGAGTTTTGACTCTTGATATAGGACTTTTGGTCGCTGGGACAAAATATAGAGGAGAATTTGAAGAAAGATTGAAAAAAATAATGGAAGAAATTAAATCTGCAGGTAACGTAATACTTGTAATAGATGAAGTTCATACATTAATAGGTGCTGGTGCTGCTGAAGGAGCTATAGATGCAGCAAATATTTTGAAGCCAGCACTCGCAAGAGGTGAACTCCAATGTATTGGAGCAACAACACTTGACGAATATAGAAAACATATCGAAAGAGATGCTGCATTAGAAAGAAGATTCCAACCTGTTATGGTTGGAGAACCTTCTATTGAAGATACTATTGAAATCCTTAAAGGTCTTAGAGAACGTTATGAACAACATCATCGTTTAAAAATTACCGATGATGCTTTGGAAGCTGCAGCTCATCTAGGTGATCGGTATATATCTGACAGATTTTTACCTGATAAAGCCATTGACCTTATAGATGAGGCAGGAAGTAGAGTCCGTTTAATAAATTCTAAACTCCCTCCTGAAGCAAAACAAATAGATAAAGAGTTAAGGCAAATACAAAAACAAAAAGAGGAATCTGTAAGGGATCAAAACTTCGATCAAGCAGGCCAACTAAGAGAAAAAGAAATGGAATTGTCTGCAAAAATTAAAGAGGTACTTGAAAATAAAAAGGAATCTAAAGCTGATGACCAATTAGATTCTGATTCTATTTCAGTTAAAAACGATTCAAAACTATTACAAAATCCTTTGGTTAGTGAAGAGGATGTAGCACATATTGTTGCTTCATGGACTGGAGTACCTGTTCAAAAATTAACAGAAACTGAATCTGTCAAGCTCCTCAATATGGAAGAAACACTTCACCAAAGGCTGATAGGTCAAGATGAAGCGGTAAAAGCTGTATCTAGAGCGATAAGAAGAGCTAGAGTTGGATTAAAAAATCCTAATAGACCAATAGCTAGTTTTATCTTTTCAGGCCCTACGGGTGTAGGCAAAACTGAATTAACAAAATCATTAGCTTCTTATTTTTTCGGAAGTGAAGAAGCAATGATCAGATTGGATATGTCAGAATTCATGGAAAGACATACAGTTAGTAAGCTTATAGGTTCTCCTCCTGGCTATGTAGGTTTTAATGAAGGTGGTCAGCTTACAGAGGCAGTTAGAAGACGCCCCTATACAGTTGTATTGTTTGATGAAGTAGAGAAAGCTCATCCAGATGTATTTAATTTGTTACTGCAACTACTTGAGGATGGTAGATTAACTGATTCTAAAGGCAGAACCGTAGATTTTAAAAACACCTTACTAATAATGACTTCCAATATTGGTTCTAAAGTTATCGAGAAAGGAGGAGGAGGATTAGGATTTGAGTTCTCTGGAGATTCTGTGGAGGATAGTCAATATAACAGAATTAAATCGCTAGTAAACGAAGAACTTAAACAATATTTTAGACCTGAATTTTTAAATAGATTAGATGAAATAATAGTCTTCAGGCAACTTACTAAAAATGAAGTTAAAGAAATTGCTGAAATAATGTTGCAAGAAGTTTTTGCGAGGTTACAAGACAAAGGCATTAAATTAAATGTAACTGATGCGTTTAAAGAAAGACTTGTTGAAGAAGGTTACAATCCATCTTATGGAGCAAGACCCTTAAGAAGGGCTGTTATGAGATTACTAGAAGATAGTTTAGCTGAAGAAGTTCTTTCTGGGAGAATAAAAGACGGGGATAAAGCTCTAGTTGATATTGACGATAATAAGAAAGTTACAATCAGAATATCTTCTGAAGAATCTCCCCAGGAATTAGCAAGTGCCAACTTCTAGGTATTGAATCAAATATGCAGTCAATTGCTCCAGAAAGCGTATTTAGGGGGAGTAATGCTTGGGAAAAAGCTTTACCTCAAGTTACTAATTTAACTAGAAGTCCATTAATTTTAGGAAGAAGCATCAATACTATTAATTTAAGGAATAAAATTTTTAATGATTTAAAAAATCAAAACCTTGAAGTTAATACTGCTAATTTACAATTTGATTGCTGTTATGAAGATATTTCAAGAATTAAAAATATAATTTTAAAGAATAATAGTGATTCTGTTATCGCAGCTGGGGGTGGAAAAGTTCTAGATTCTGGGAAATATATAGCCGAATGTCTCAATATTCCTTGTATTACTGTTCCACTTAGTGCCTCTACATGTGCAGGTTGGACAGCCCTATCTAATATTTATACAAAAAATGGTCAGTTTCTAAAGGATGTTGCATTAGGATCTTGTCCGAAAATCCTAGTATATGATCATGAATTTATTCAAAAAGCTCCATCTAGAACGCTTGCTAGTGGCATAGCTGATGCTTTGGCTAAATGGTATGAATCATCAATCACAAGTTCAAAAATAGATGATGGCCTTGTTCAACAAGCTATTCAAATTTCAAGAGTTTTAAGAGATCAACTATTAATAGATGGAGAAAAAGCATTTAATAGTCAATTTAAAAATAATCCTTCTTGGCGTAATACGGTAGAAGCTTGTGGACTTACAGCAGGATTAGTAGGTGGTATTGGAGGAGAAAAGTGTAGGACTGCGGCAGCGCATGCTATTCATAATGCAATTACTCAGATAATTACCCCAAATAAATTTTTACATGGTGAGATTGTTGGGGTTGGATTATTATTGCAATTGAGATTAGAAGAAATGAAAAATAATAATAAATTAGCTGATCAATCAATTAAACAATTGTTCAAACTTATGAAAGAATTAAATTTGCCAACTACTATCGCACAACTTGGAATAAACGTTTTTGAAAATAACAATTTAGAGAAAATTGCTGATTTTACTTGTCAAGATAATTCTGACATCCATTTTTTGCCTTTTGAAATTCATAAACAGGACATAGTTGAAGTCGTTACACATTTTGAACAACAAAAAATTAAGATATAATTATATTTTTGAATAAAATTCATCTTGCACAATTAAATGATCTAAACATTGATTTTTTTGAAAATGCCAAATTGTCATTATTAGACCCATTAGGTCTTGATTTGGCAAATGATATAAAGTGGATAAAACTTAATCAAAACTGGAATTCTTTAAAATTCCCTGTGGCCGTGGGAGGAAAAGGTCAACCTTTACTTCTTCTACATGGCTTTGACAGCAGTTTTTTAGAGTTTAGAAGAATATATAGATCATTAAAAAGAAATTTCCAAGTGATAATCCCTGATCTGTTAGGTTTTGGTTTTAGTCCTAGATGTGCAACAAATGAATACAATTCCTCGAAAATAATTTTGTACTTAATAGATCTCCTTAAGACTTTACAAATAACAAAAGATCTAAATATTGTTGGGGCCTCTATGGGAGGCTCAACAGCTTTAAAACTTGCTTTTGATATTCCTGATTCTATTGGTAAGCTTATCCTTTTATCACCCGCCGGATTGTTCGGAGAACCTAAGAGCATTCCTTTCCCTCTTAATCATATCGGGGCCTCATTTCTTGGATTGCCGCAGGTCAGAAAAAGTCTTTGTAGGCAAGCATTTGCTTTTCCAGATGAATGTGTTGGTGAGATGGAGGAGCAAATTGCTTCAATTCATTTAGGTTGTAAAGGATGGAGGAATTCACTTGCATCATTTGCAAAAAGTGGAGGTTTTGCTGGAACACATAAATATATTCAAAATATTCCAATTAAAACAGTTTGTGGAGACAATGATCGCATACTTGGAAAAAAAGAGATTAAAAACATAAGAAGAATAGAAAAACTAAATTTTGTAGGGTTGAAAAACTGTGGTCATCTTCCTCATGTAGATCTACCATCATTAACTAGCAAAATTATCCAAGATTATTTTTTTGAATAAAAGATTTTCTTATTAGTGTAGATATTTGAGAAGTATAAAAATGTAATACAAAACTGATGGAGTGAAGATGTAACTGTCAATTCTGTCAAGAATACCTCCATGTCCCGGTAAAAAAGTTCCTGAATCTTTTATTTTTGCATCTCTCTTCATCATTGATTCAATTAAATCTCCAACTAGAGCCATAAGAGAAACTAAAATCCCAAATAAGGTTCCAACTAATAATGGATTTTCCCATTTAAGCAAAAATGCAAAACATATTGCTAGTAAAATTGAACAGGATATTCCTCCAATTAAACCTTCTATCGTTTTGCTTGGAGATATTGGAGAAAGTGATGTTTTACCAAATGACTTCCCTATGAAATAAGAACCAATATCACTAGCTACAATTAAAAAACAAGAAGTTAAAGTTAAATAAAGACCTGTAGTATTTGATAAGTTTTCAAACGAAATAAAACCTTTATTAGAACTGATTATCACTGAATCTAATCCTCTTAACTTAATCCAGTAACTAGGTAAAAAACCTAAATAGAATAATCCAAAAATAGAGGCTGCAATATCTGAAATTGTTCCAGGTTTTGGTTGCAAAAGTAACCAAGTGCATATTCCAACTGAACAAATAGGTAAAATTGAATTTGATATTTCTACTTCAATCAAACCTATTGTCTCAAAATATGTAAAAATTATAATAATGAAAGATGAAAATAATGTGGTTTTTGTAGCTGGTTTTATTCCTTTAAATTCTGCCATTCTAAAAAATTCCAATAAAGCTAAATAAGTAAGCAAAGCTGTTGCTAATGTAAAAAACCATCCCCCTAACAAAACAACAATTAAACCAAAAATTCCTATAAGTAAACCGCTTCTTAATCTCATATCAAATTTCTATATTTATATAACTCTTATATTAAAATTTACCAGATCTTCGTTGCATAAACTTTGATTATTTATCCAATTGAACCTCTTTAAATCAATTTTTTCTCCTGGGACTAGTAGTGGAATCCCAGGAGGATAAGGGCAAATAATCTCTCCAGATATTTTATTCAATGATTGCGAGAAAGGAATACTCCGAGTCTTACTTCTCCAAGCAATTCCAATTTCCATATCAGGTGCTTGAACTAATTTAAAGGGCGATTGGAGTACTTCCAAATTTTTTAATTTTTTTGAACTTAATAATAATTTATTCCATAAATTATAGAATAATTTAAGAAAATCTTTTTGATCTGAAAACCCTAAGCAAAAAGTAATAGTCATCATTTCTGGTAATTCAGCAATAAGACCATTTCTATAAAAAAATTTATCAGCAGTAAAACCATCAATTCCAACCTTGGAGGTATTTACTATAATTTTTAAGGGGTCTTGAGTCTCTATGAGAGGAATATTCTTTTGCACTAATTTTTTGTAGATAATTTTTGCTTCTAAAATTCTTTTTTGATATATTGATAAACTTTTTTTATTAACCCAGTCTTTTATTGACTCTTCACAAGAAGAAAGTAATAAGGAACTTGGACTAGTAGTTTGCAACAAATTAATACTCTTGATTAAAATATGTTCTTTTACTAGTTTCCCTTTGTACCAAAGAACAGCAGTTTGAGTTAAACCATTGAGCGACTTATGCAATGATTGAACGACTAAATCAGCGTTTGATGATAAAGCCGATTTTGGTAAATTAAGGTTTTCACAAAAAAGGAAATAAGAACCATGGGCTTCATCAACTAAAACAGGTAAATTTTTTTGATGACAAAGATCTATTAAAGGCTTTAAATCTCCGGCATATCCATGATAAGAGGGACTTACAAGAATTACCCCTGCAATTTTATTCTCTTTAAAATTTAAATTATTAAACACATTTTCTAACCAAGTCTTTGTTATTGGTTTGTAATGCCCCGTTTCTGATGAAAATTCCAAGTCAAAGAATATTGGTTGTATGTTTTGCATCGCACAGATTTTTATAACACTAATATGAACATTCCTAGGCATCAGGATAGTCTCGCCTGGATTTGCTAGAGCAATTACTGCTGATTGTATTAATCCTGAAGCTCCGTTAACTCCAAAAAAACATCCTTTCGCTCCAAATTTTTCAGAGAATTCTTTTTGAGATTTAGCAATTAATCCACTGTTTGATAATGGCGTTCCTATCTCTGGCAGTTCTGGCAAGTCCCAATACCCAGGTGGATTTTTTAATAATTTCACTAATTTCTTTGGTAAAGCAGCCCCTCTGTTATGAGCGGGAAAGAAAAGAGACTTTAAAAACTTTTTAGTTAGAAAAGATGAAATGCTCATAAAGTATTATTGACATATATAGAATGGTGAAGATGGAATTCTTCTTTGATATTTTTTAAATTTAATGACAGGATCTTATTCGAAATATTCAGCAAAAGATGATTTCCTTTGGTTGATTTTGAGACCATGGATTTTCATTCCAAGAGTTTTATATATCCTTTTAACTTTTATTTTTCTTTTTTTAAGAATACTTTTTCAAGGTAACAGTAAAAATGAAAATGTACAAAAAAATCTCTCGAAATATCTTTTTGATGTCATAACAGATTTAGGACCTTGTTTTATAAAGTTAGGACAGGCACTTTCAACTAGACCAGATCTTGTTAGACAAGATTGGCTCACAGAACTTACAAACTTACAGGATAATCTACCAGCCTTTGATCACAAAATTGCTTTAAAAATTATTGAAGAGGAACTTGGGGCCCCTGCTCACAAACTTTTTGATGAGTTCCCAGATAGTCCTATTGCTTCAGCAAGCTTAGGCCAAGTTTATAAAGCAAAAATGAAAAATAATACTTATCTAGCCGTAAAAGTACAGAGGCCAAATTTGTACTTTCTTATAAGAAGAGATGTTGTAATCTTACGTTTTTTAGCAACTTTCTTTTCATCATTTTTACCATTGAATATTGGAGTAGGGATTGGAGAAATAATAGATGAATTTGGCAAGGCACTTTTTGATGAAATTGACTACGAGAAAGAGGGTGAAAATGCTTTGAAGTTTGCAAATTTATTCAAAGAAAACCCGAATGTTTTTATTCCTAATTTAGAAAAACAGTTTTCATCCAAAAGAATTATCACAACTTCTTGGATTGACGGAGTTAAGTTAAGAGATAGGGCTTTATTGGAGGAAAATAACTTAATACCTGCCTCTTTTATCAAAACTTGTGTAATAAGCGGTCTACAGCAATTATTTGAATATGGATATTTTCATGCAGATCCCCATCCAGGAAATATGTTTGCTCTAAAAGGAGGAAACTCAGATTGTGGCAATTTAGCTTATGTGGATTTTGGAATGATGGATACAATTTCAAATTCAGATAGGCTTAATCTCATCAAGGCAATTGTTCACATAATAAATGATGAATATTATCTTCTCGCAAAAGACTTCCAGAAATTAGGTTTTTTAACCAAAGATCAAGACCTGAAAAAACTTGTTAATCCATTAAAAGAAGTTCTAGGAGGATCTCTAGGGGCTGAGGTTGGGAATTTTAATCTTAAAAACGTAACTGATAAATTTTCGAAACTTATGTATTCATATCCATTCAGAGTGCCTAGTAGATTTGCATTAATAATTAGAGCAGTCGTTAGTCAGGAAGGTTTAGCACTGAGACTAGATCCTGAATTTAAAATTTTGAAAATAGCTTATCCCTACATAGCTAAAAAACTACTTACCGATAATTCTGAAGAGATTTTAGAAATTTTATTAGAGGTTGTTTTTGATAAACAAGGTAGAATTCAAATAGAAAAAGTTGAAAGTTTGCTGAATATTTTATTTAAAGATTCTGAAAATATAAATCCTGACCTGATACCAGTTGCTAATGCTGGATTGAAATTATTTATCAGTAAAAAAGGTTCCGAAGTTCGTAGAAATCTTCTTTTAAGCCTTATCAAAGATGATAAATTAGAATTTACTGATGCAAAAAAACTAATAGGTTTAATAAGAGAGACCTTTAGCCCTTTGAATATTGCAAAGAGTGCAGTTCAAAATATTTTTTCTCCAGTTTAGTTTTTATGTATATGCTAAATAAATTTACCAATGATTTTTATTTGATTAAAATAGAATAAAGTACTAATTTAACAATTTGACTACTTAAAGAATCGATGAGTTTTGGGAATATGGAATGAACTTTTTTAAAAATATTTATTTATTAAAAAAAAAATCTGAAAATAATAAAGACTTTAGTCATGAAATTGTTGATCAATATATAGAAATTGCGAAGTTAGTAAAAGAAGCAAGAATTAAAAAAAACTTCACAATAAAAGAATTGTCACTAATTTCAAGAATTCCTGAGCAAACAATAAATTCCATTGAAAATAATGATAAAAATATTAGACCAAAGTATCCTTTTATAAGATCAATATTAATTAAGCTGGAAGATTGTTTGTTAATAAAAAAAAATACATTATTAAAGTTAGCTATCAGAGAAAAAGAAACTTTTAAGAAAGAAAAGAAAGATTTTCTTGTTAGTAGATTCGATCTTATAAATACTTGGCAGGGAAGTGTTTTATATTTTTTTATATTAGTTCTAACTATATTTATATTAAAGCGATACTTTATTCTGAATGTGAATATTATAGAGATTCAAAATATTGAAAATAAAATAATTGATAAAAAATCTTAAGTAAGTCTCAATTTTCTAGTCCTCCCATAAATATTTCCCAGCTCACTAAACATTTTAATATTGTCTTCTATTTCTTCTAAAGGTCGGTTTAACTTCCATTTCCAGTTGTTTTTAGTTGTTCCAGGTTTATTTAACCTACTTGAGTCATCTAGAGATAATATATCCTGTATTGGGGCGATAAAAAGATTAGCATTTGTGTTCATGCCAATTTCTATTAAACTCCAAGATGGATTTTCGGAAAATTTATACTCATACTTTATTCTTTTTTTGGAGTCATCGTCTAAGGAATCCCACCATGAGAGGGAAGTAGAGTTATCATGAGTTCCTGTATAAACAACCCAATTTTCTCCTTCAATATTCCTAGGTAAATATGGATTATTTTCATTGCCATCAAAAGCAAACTGTAATATTTTCATACCAGGGAGTTTAAAATTCTTCCTTAATTTTTCTACATCTGTTGTAATCACTCCCAGATCCTCAGCAATAATTGGTAAGTAGTTATTTCCTAAATCCTTTTTTAGTTTATTTAATAATGTTCTTCCTGGAGAATTTATCCATTTACCAATAATTGCAGATTTGGCACTTCCACTTACTCTCCAGTAACCCGCTAAACCTCTAAAGTGATCTAATCTCAAAAGGTCCATAAGTTCAAATTGCCTTTTAAATCTTTTTCTCCACCAATAGAAATTGGTCCTCTTATGTTTTGACCAAAAATAAGTTGGGGTGCCCCATAATTGTCCTGTTGATGAAAAATAATCAGGTGGTACACCACTTTGAAAGATTAAATCTCCATTTTTAAAAATTGAGAATAATGATTTATTGCTCCATACGTCTGCACTATCTCTAGAAACATAAAAGGGTAAATCTCCTATTAGCTTAACATTACTTGATTTTGCAAAGTTTCTAATATCTCTCCATTGCTGATCTAAATGCCACTGTATCAATTTTTTAATAAGTATCTCTTCACTTTTTTTCTTAATCCATGATTTCAAAAATTTGTCATTTTTTATTTTAAATTCTTGAGGCCATTGCCACCAAGGCAACATATTAAATTCCTCTCTTATAACAACAAATATCGCATAATCCTCAACCCAATCATTTTCACTAATCCACTTGTAAAAATCAAGTTTCCTCGATTTAGATTGCGAACTCCAACCTTGCAAAAGGAGGTGACCAATTTTTTTTGTTAAATCATCCGCAAGCTCAAAATCAAAATGATTCTTCTCCTGATTTGTAGGTCCTAATTCTTCTTTATTTGAAATAAAAATAAAACCTTTCTCGATTAAACCATCAATATCAAGAAACCATGGGTTCAGTGCAAAACTAGATGGTGAACTATATGGAGAACCTGTAGAGTCTGTAGGCGTTAGAGGTAAAAATTGCCAGTATTCAATCCCATGCTCATGAAGCTTTTTTATCCATTCTTTAGCTCCTCTGCCAAAACTTCCACATATTCTTCCTCCTGGTATACATGTAGGATGCATAAGTACACCTAGTGATTTTTTTGGTAGAGCTCTTTGCATAGGCATTAATTCTTAACTATATTTTGATTCTTTTAATTAAAGTTTTATTAGTTCTCTAAATTAAACAATATACAAATTTTTTTTAATTGACAAAAAATTCCAAGTGATTTTCTGTTCAATTAAAAATGAATTCTGATTTTTAAAGCAATTTTTTCTATATCTTGCATAGGAGATGTCACTTTTGAAAAGATCTAGTTATATCTTTT
>Ga0310343_10000988_pt1 | contig 14244 bp, 12 predicted proteins | sample HC15DNA2025_MG_FD_203519 | JGI IMG/M metagenome (GOLD analysis project Ga0310343, IMG submission 203519) | Marine microbial communities from station ALOHA, North Pacific Subtropical Gyre - HC15-DNA-20-25_MG | ecosystem: Environmental > Aquatic > Marine > Oceanic | place: Pacific Ocean: North... | reverse complement strand
CATATTCACATCCTTTTATAGCATCATCCCAGCCATCGTCTTTTAATAAGTCTAATTCGCAGAATTCAATTTTCCCATTGCAATCAATAACGTTAAGCAAGCTATCGATAATTTCTTTTTTTCGCTCCAATGATCTTATCGAAGTTCTAACTAAAAAACCTTTTTTAATTAGTGCTGCAATACAATGAAGTGCAATGTATCCAGATCCACCGCTTACAAAAACTTTTTTCATTTATGTTATTTTTGGGGTTGTTTTTTTTCTTCTATATACAAATACTAAAATTATACATAATACATTTCCAAACCATATGTATGGATTAGTCCATGATATACCTTCAAATCGATAGTTTGATAATGGTTCAAAAATTGGTGTTTCATAATAGTCGTCGGCATGCGTAAAAAAGTCTAAAAATATGTGAAATGGCCACGCTAGCATAGGAAAACAGAGGTCTTTTTTTAAACAGTATACGATTGCAATGAAAAGAAAAGCGATCACCAAACTATGAGAAATATTGTATAGTATATCTACCCATTCTGGGATATCATTCTTGTCAGGTTTACCAAATTTAAATGGTGCGGGATTAATTAAAAGATTATATAATGAGAAAACTCCAAATGATGATAAGTCGGGAATAACACCAAAAAGTATAGAATACCATCTATACTTTCTGTATCCAAAAAGCCCTTTACCCCACAAAGCGTGACTGAATGTATCCATTATTTAATCTTTACCAAAATTTCATTTCTTCGATTCCATGGAAGTGTCCATGGAGAATCATACCTATTTAGCATAAATGGTGAAATGGGTGTATATCCATTATCCTCAACATATTTTTTAAGCTGTTTCTTGTAGTACTTAACTCTAAAATCATTAGTTAGCCAGCTGAAGGTGATAGATACACATTTGCCTAAATTTAACTTTTCAAATTCAATATTTGGATTCGTTGGGTTTGGTAGTTCCTCAATATTTTCCACATTCAGCATGTAAAATATCATATCATATGTTTCTTCATTTTCAATGGTAGTAACTGGTGCGGTCATAGGTATTCTCTGCCGTCTTTCATTTTCACCAAAAATATACGATGCTAGAGTTCTAAACATACTATCATCTATTTTTTCATCTTCTATCGGTACAGAGGTTTTTGCTATAATATTCTCATTGTATAATCGAACTTCAATATTTTTTGATTTTTTTAGGATATCAAATGAAGGTTCTTTATAAAATTGTTCTGATACTAGCATGTTTAAAAAAAATATAATTATTATTGCTCTCATTTGAAAAACATCATTTTTTATAAATCTCAACTGCTGAGCAGGGCTCTCCATAATAAACTATTTTTGCAACATCAGTTAGTTTTGCAGTGATAATCAAATAGCTCCATATTGGAACTGGAGCAGATGTACATCCTTTTATTAAAACTTTTTGATCTAGATACTTATCCCAATTAATATCTTCCACTTTGGTCCTAAAATCTTTTTCCTTTAAAACACCATTTACTAAAAAATCATCTAACTCAATTTTTTCCATTATTCCCAATCAGTTTGGATATTATCATTTGATTGTTTTTTATCAAACCCCAGTTTCTTTTTTGCTTCTTCATTCATCATTGAAGGCTCCCAAGGCGGGTCAAAAGTTATATCAATATTTGCAGATTCAACTTCTTCAAGACATTCGAGTTTTTGTTTAATATCATTTGCCATATGTCCACCCATAGTACAACCAGGGGTGGTAAGAGTCATGATAATTCCAATCTCTTTTTTATTATTCTCAAGATCTTTACAGCTGATTTCATATATAAGACCTAAGCTCCAAAGATCAATTGGCAACTCCGGGTCATAGCACTGTTTTAATACGTCAATAATTTTTTCTGTCATTTTTATCTTACCAGTATTGTTTTTTCATTTTTTTCAATAATACTACCAATTTTAAATGCGTTCATATCCCATGAAAGAACCTTTAAAAACTCTTCTGCTCTGTCCTCAGGACAACTAATAAGCAATCCTCCAGAGGTCTGTGCGTCTGCTAGCATAAATTTTTGAAAATCAGCTAAGTTATCATCAAAATTAATTTTGTTGTCTATATATTCAAGATTTCGTTTACTTCCACCAGGAATTATATCTTTTTGCGCGAACTCAAATACTCCTTCAATAAACATTATATCATCAAAATTAATTGAAGCGCTTACATCGCTGCCAACGCACATTTCAGCTAAATGTCCTAGGAGGCCATAGCCAGTTACGTCAGTGCAAGCATTAACCTCAAAATCAAGCATTAATTTTGAAGCTTTGAGGTTTAAATCAGACATCAAAGTTACCGCATCATTTAACTGATTTTCCGTTGCGATACCTTTCTTAATTGCGGTGGTAATAATACCTGTACCTAATGGTTTTGTGAGAATTAATTGGTCGCCTATTTTTGCAGTTGAATTTTTAACTAGTTCTTTATTATTATTAGGCTCTCCAGTTACTACAAGACCATACTTTGGCTCACTATCTTTTATACTGTGCCCACCTAAAATGGGTATTGAGGCTTTTTTCGTAACATCAAGTCCCCCTTTCAAAATATCTTTCATGACTGAATTGGGAAGTGTTTCTGCTGGAAAAGCTAAAATGTTTAACGCAAACAAGGGGTTGCCACCCATCGCGTATATATCAGATAAAGAGTTTGCAGCTGCAATTCTTCCAAAATCATACGGGTCATCAACAATAGGTGTGAAAAAATCAACAGATTGGATTATTTTTTTACCATTATCTAGTGTATAAACACAACAATCGTCCATGCTTTCAAATCCGTATGATTTTTCTGGATTTAGATCTTGGTTTAAAGAGCTCAAGACTTGAGCTAGAGTATCTGGACTCAGTTTACACGCTCAACCAGCGCCTGAGCTATAACTTGTAAGTTTAATATCTTCGTTATTTGCCATATTCTCCAAATTTTTAAAAAAAATAAATAATTAGTTTTTGTTCATAAACAGATAATGGTAATTTACTATAGTTGAATAATAACTTTATTAATTTATTTACAATTTAAATTGACAGACACAAATAAAAATATTGAAGAATTAGATGTCGTAACCATTAGATTTGCTGGTGATTCAGGAGACGGTATGCAGTTAACTGGTAACCAATTTTCTGATAACACAGCTTTGTTTGGTAATGATTTGACTACTTTACCAGATTTTCCAGCAGAAATACGAGCACCAGCCGGCTCCCTAGCAGGAGTTAGTTCTTTTCAAATGCAATTTAGCAATAAAGATATCCATACTCCTGGAGATTCTTTAGATGTATTGGTTGCAATGAACCCTGCTGCATTTAAAGTCCATGTCCCTGATTTAAAAGAAAATGGAATGTTAATTGTTAATACTGCAAATTATTCTGTCAAAAACTTAAAATTAGCTGGATATGAAGAAAGCCCTTTAGAAGATGATAAAATTTTAGATAAATATCGATTAATCAAGGTTGATATGTCAGAAATGGTCATAAAAGCTCTTGAGGATATGGATTTAGATGCAAAGTCAAAAGCAAGATGCACTAATATGTTTGCCCTTGGATTACTTTATTGGTTATATGAAAGGGATATGCAAACTACAATCGATTTTCTAAAGAAAAAATTTAAAAAGAAGCCTGATATAGTTGAGGCAAATACTAGAGCTTTAAAAGCTGGGTTTTATTTTGGTGATACGATTGAAGCAATAAAAACAACATATAAGATATCTAAAGCCAAATTCAAGGAAGGGAAATATAGGAATATCATGGGTAATCCTGCATTGAGTATGGGTCTTTTAGCTGCAAGTAATAAATCGTCAACAGATTTATTTTTTGGAGGCTATCCAATCACTCCAGCAAGCGATATACTTCATTTTTTATCAAACTATAAAAATCTTGGTGTTAAAACTTTTCAGGCTGAAGATGAAATAGCTGGCATCTGTAGTGTGTTAGGTGCCTCTTTTGCTGGCTCGCTTGGAATTACAGCTAGTAGTGGTCCTGGAATCGCTCTTAAGGGTGAAGCTATGGGACTTGCAATTGTTACAGAGCTTCCAATTGTTATAATTAATATACAACGGGGTGGTCCATCGACTGGACTTCCAACAAAAACTGAGCAATCTGATTTAAATCAAGCAGTTTTTGGTCGTAATGGAGAGGCTCCATTGGTAGTTTTAGCTCCTCAATCTCCTGGTGATTGTTTTTATATGGCTTTCGAGGCATGTAGAATTGCCTTGGAGTATATGATTCCGGTGATGTTATTATCTGATGGTTATTTGGCTAATGGTTCGGAGCCTTGGAAAATACCAAATTTTGATAAAATGCCTACAATCAATACGAAAAAAATTAGTGAATCAAAGGATGAATTTATGCCTTACCTAAGAGATGAAAAGCTATCTCGTCCATGGGCAATTCCTGGTGTAAAAGACTTAGAGCATAGAATAGGTGGTTTAGAGACTGAGGACTTGACAGGGAACGTAAGTTATGACCCGATTAATCATGAAAAGATGGTCAACCTAAGAAATCAGAAAGTTGAAATTATTGCAAATGAAATCCCTGATTTAGTTCCGTACGGCGATGATACTGGAGATGTGCTTGTTTTGGGTTGGGGTAGTACTTATGGAGCGATTCGTTCAGCTGTTGAGCAGGCTAGATCTGAGAACAAATCTGTTTCTCATGTTCATCTAAAATATATAAATCCTATGCCAAAAAATTTAGGAGATTTATTGCTTAAGTATAAAAAAGTGATTGTTCCTGAATTAAACCTAGGTCAGTTAAATCATATTATAAGAGCTAAATTTCTAATAGATACCATAGCGTTAAATAAAGTTCAAGGTAAGCCATTTACAGTAGGTGAAATTTACAACAAAATTTTAGAGGTTGAATAGTAGTATGTCAGAAGAAAACACAACTCCAATTTTAAAGAAAAAAGATTTCGTATCTGGGCAAGATGTAAAATGGTGTCCGGGTTGTGGAGATTATGCAATTCTTGCTCAAGTGCAAAAAGTTTTCCCTACTCTAGGGATTAAGAAAGAAGATTTTTTAGTTGTGTCAGGAATTGGGTGTTCAAGTAGGTTTCCATATTATATGAATACATTTGGTTTTCATACAATTCATGGAAGAGCTCCAGCGGTGGCTTCAGGTGCAAAGTTAGCCAATCCTAATTTATCGGTTTGGATGATTACAGGTGATGGAGATGCTATGAGTATTGGAGGAAACCATTTCATTCACATCTTAAGAAGAAACTTAAATATTAAGATTTTAATGTTTAATAATAAAATTTATGGTTTAACTAAAGGTCAATATTCTCCAACATCAGAACTGGGTAAGGTTACGAAATCTACTCCAATGGGTTCGCTAGATTTTCCGTTTAATCCATCCAGTTTAGCAATTGGAGCTGGGGCTACTTTTGTAGGTAGGTCTCTTGATAGAGAAACAAAGCATCTCGCTGAAATGGTTGGATTAGCGAATTCTCATAAAGGTGCCTCTTTTGTAGATATCTATCAAAATTGTAATATTTTTAACGATGGAGCGCACTCAGCTTACACGGATAGAGAGACTAAAAATGATACCTTAATCAAGCTTACTCATGGTCAACCAATGGTATTTGGTGAAAGTGGTTCGAAAATTTTAAAGCTTGAAGGTTCAAAATTTAAAGTTTTAAAGCTTGATGATGGATTTTCAACTGACGATGCAACAGTTCATGATTATAATGATAAAAATTTAGCCTTTCTTTTAAGTGAAATGACGGTTGATAGCTCACTGCCTACTCCAATAGGGATTTTGTATAAAGAAGAAAAGCCAACCTATGAAGATATGATGGTAGATCAGATTGATTTAGCTAAAAATAAAAGTAGTGATATCAATATCCAGGATATTATTACAGGTAATAATACCTGGCAAGTTTCATAGTTCTGTAAAATTTTAATTTTAGGAGGAATTCCTTGAGAAAAGAAAAAGATACTATGGGGTATGTTGAGGTTCCTAACGATGCATATTATGGAGCTCAAACGCAAAGAGCTTTTGAAAACTTTCCAGTAAGTGGCATAAAAATCCCGATAGATTTAATTCGTTCAATTGCAATAATAAAAAAGTCTGCAGCTATTGTAAATCATTCATTAGGTAAATTAGACCTCAAAATCAGAGATGCTATTGTAACTGCATCTGATGAGGTAGTAGATGGAAAGCTTGATCAAAATTTTATTTTAGATGTTTTTCAGACGGGTTCTGGAACTTCTACTAATATGAATGTTAATGAGGTTATTGCTAATAGAGCTAGTGAAATCTTAGGTGGAAAGATTGGACAGAAAAAGCCAGTTCATCCAAATGATCACGTTAATATGGGGCAGTCTAGCAATGATGTTATTCCAACTGCAATTCATGTATCTGCAAAAATAGCCATAGTAAAAAAATTAATGCCTGCTTTAGATAAATTATCTGAAAAGCTTGCTGTTAAAGTTGATGAATTTGAAAGTATTATAAAAATTGGAAGAACACATCTACAAGATGCTACACCTATAACTCTAGGTCAGGAATTTTCTGGATATAGAGCATCTATTGATAAAGGTATTAATAGATTAAAGGGAACTTATGACTCAATATCTCAGTTAGCACAAGGAGGAACTGCAGTAGGAACTGGGATAAATACACATCCGGAATTTGGTGGAGAGGTTGCAAATCAGATATCAATTTTAACAGGCGTGGATTTTAGAGAATCAGAAAATCACTTTGAGGCTCAAGCAAATCAAGATAGCTCATTAGAAGTATCGGGTGCTTTAAAAGTATTAGCAGTTTCTTTGACAAAAATAGCTAATGATATACGTCTCATGGGTACGGGCCCGCGCTGTGGTTTAGGAGAACTTATTCTTCCACCAGTACAACCAGGTTCTTCAATCATGCCAGGTAAAGTAAATCCAGTTATTTGCGAGTCTACCTTACAAGTATGCGCACAAGTTATTTCAAATGATTTGGCAATTACATTAGGTGCTCAAAGTGGTGCATTTGAATTAAATGTAATGCTACCACTTATAGGTTATAATTTAATTCAGTCAATTAATATTTTATCTAATTCAATCAATATCTTCAATGATAAGTTATTGAACGAGCTAAAAGTAGATAAGAAAAAATGTGAGTCTTATATTGAGAAAAGTTTATCAATGTGCACAATTTTAGTTCCTGTTATAGGTTATGATAAAACAGCAGAGATAGCCTATGAAGCTTACGAGAGCGATAAGACAATTAAGGAACTTTTAATGGAAAAAGGCATTTTATCTGAAAGTGAAATTAATAAAATATTGGATCCAATGAAGATGACTTTTCCATCAAAGTAAGTAATTTGCAGTTTATATTAAATAAAATAAAATCTCTTTTCTCATATAGTTCTAAAAAATTCTTTCGTTTTTTTTTCTTCCTGTTTTTTTTATCAGTAAATTTAATACTTCTTATTGTATCATATTTAACTTTCATTTCACAAGAATTACCTTCAATCGAAGCTCTTCAAAACTATAAGCCTGTTCAGGTAGCTAAAATAATTTCAGCAGATGGTAAGCCATTGAAAGATTTATATATAGATCAGAAAAGAGATGTTGTAGAAATTGGTAAAGTTCCTAAAGATTTAAGAAATGCACTTGTTTTTATGGAAGATCGTAAGTTTTTTGAGCACCCTGGAACAGATATTTGGGGATTAATTAGAGCTGTAGTTGTAAATATAACAGGTGGCTCAACTCAAGGCGCAAGTACACTCACATGGCAGCTTGCTCGAAACATGTATAATGATATTGGTTTTGAGAAAACATATACCAGAAAAATAAAAGAGTTTATTACAGCTTCGAATATAGAGCAAACCTATACCAAATCTGAAATTATGGAATTATATCTTAATTCTGTATTTTTTGGCCATAGAGCATATGGAATTCAAGAAGCCTCTAAGTATTATTTTAATAAAGATGTTAGCGATTTAGAACTTAATGAATCGGCTACTTTAGTTGGATTGCTCCCAGCCCCAAATAGATATTCTCCAAAAAAGAATATTAATACAGTAATAGGGCATTCAAAGGATTTCATTGATAAGATTATTAATCAGAATTTTTCTATTAGTTCCTCAAGCGTATTTACTTTGACAAAAATCGATGGCAAATTAGATTCTGAAAAAAAAATAAACATTTCGGATATTTTATTTTTAAACAATAATTATGACACTATTCCAATTTCATATAGTCAGTTAGAACGTAATTCAAATAATATCATTTTTCATGATTATCAAAATGGAAAACTGTCAATTAATGTTAAATCTGATGAAAAAATTAAATATTATAAATTTAAAGTTTCAGGATTTAAAAATATGTCACCAGATGGAGTAGGAGGTGGACTTGCTGAGGCTAATAGTTTTATTGAAATAAATAATAGTTCACGAGCTTTATCTAGAAAAAATCTAGTTTTAAAAATCTTGGAACAGCAAAACTATATAAATGAAAATAAAAGAAATCTACACACTCTATTACCTATAATGGTCTCAAATAAAAACAAAGAAAGAAATAATATTGCATCCTATTTTATTGAAGATGTGAAAAAGGAGCTTCTGGGATTTCGTCAAGCAATTTCAAGAGAAAAAATAGAAAATCTTTTGCCTTATTTCCCCAACAGAAAAAATCAAGTTCAAAAGTGGATTGATAAAAATTATGGAATGAATTTAAATTTTAATGGAGACAAATTTGATTTATACAAAGATGGGTTAAGAGTATATTCAAGTATAGATACAAGAATTCAAAGCATTGTCTCTGATATATTTAAAGATCAAATGAAAATAAATCAAATTAATTTATATAATGACTACAAAAGGAAACCAGAGATTCTTGATACGGTTATCATGAAGTCAAAAAACAGAAAGTTAAAAGAGCTTAAAAGATATTATTCTGCAAATTTTTCATCATCTATAAAAAATAATATTATTAATCAAGAAATTGATAAATGGAAAAAGCTTGGTAAAACTGATTCTGAAATTGAAAAATTGATTTCAGAAGGTTTGCATAAAGGAGAGAGGTTTTTTGATATTAACAAAAATGGTAAATGGGATAAAGCTGAGGAATTTATTGATGCTAAAAATGGAAAGTGGGATAAAAATGAATCTTTTAAAGATTGGGGCCAAGATCAGTGTCCAGATTCTTTTGAGAATGGAAGAGGTGGTTGTTTAAACGAGGAATCTAAGCTTTATAAAAAAGGAGATGACCCTAACCTAGATAATTACAGTTTAAATAATATCTATGGAGCTGAAAATAATGACAAGTACGATATTGGAGAAAAGTTTGTTGATGCTAAAAATGGTAAATGGGACATTGGAGAAGAATTTATAGATATAAATAATAATAATAAATACGATAAGGCAGAAAGATTTATTGATGGCAATAAACAATACAACCTTGGTGAAAGATTTAATGATAAGAATGGGAATGGGAAATATGATCCAGATAACAATGAAGAAACTTGGATTGATATTAAGAACGGTCGCTATGATCCAGATGGTTTTATTGTTAAAAAAATTAGTAGAGAAATAAATCGGTTAGCTCTTGAATCATTAGATTCATTAGATTATTCCTCAGAATTTATAATGAATATATTAAAACCGAATAGTGATAGTATAATTCCCAATTATTTAAGAAAAGAATTTTTAATCCAAGGAGCAGTCGTAGTTCTCGATGTAGAAACAGGTAATATTATTTCAATGATTGGTGGTAGGCAAGAAGATGATTATTTTGATTTTTTCAATAGATCTTCTCAGGCTTTGAGACAGCCGGGTTCTATATTTAAACCATTTGTTTATATGGGAGGAATAAAAGATTATGATTCGAAGCACCCATTCACAGCGGCCTATCAGTTATCAAATAGTTCTGTTCCTATTCCGATTGAAAATGGTGAATATTGGAATCCTAGGAATTTTGATGGTAAGGAAGATGGTAAGGATATGACCTTACGGGAAGGGCTAACGCAGTCAACCAACTTAATAGCAGCAGGTCTTATTGCAGAGATGGATAATGGGCCTGATAGTGTAAAAAAAATAGCTCAAAATTTTGGAATAAGTACACCTATTTATGCAGGAGAAGCTCTATCACTTGGAGCAACTGATGTCATTCCATTAGAAATTACCTCAGCTTATTCTGCAATAGCTAATGATGGTTTGCTTGTAGAGCCAAGCTACATTAATAAAATTGAGAATAGTTTGGGCAGAGTATTAATGAGTAATGATATTGAACAGGAGTTTGCAGAAAAAAATGAAGGTGTAGTATATATTATAAGAGATATGATGAAAGATGTTATTAAGGAAGGAACCGCAAGATCATTGAAAACGAAATATAAATTTGATGGAAATGCAGTTGCTGGGAAAACAGGGACAACTAACAATTTTACAGATGCTTGGTTTATTGGGTTTACCCCTCAATTAGCAATTGGTGTCTGGGTCGGAATGGATAATCCCGCAATTTCACTTGGGAATAAGGTTTATGGAAGTAAAGCTGCACTTCCTATTTTTGCAAAATCGATAAAGAAAATTTATGATTATGGTAAATATAGCTTAGGCGATGATAAAGTTAGAAATTTAGATAAAAATCTTGATTGGTATGTGCCCGATGATAAGATAAAAGCTATTAATATTTGTGATAAAAGTAAATTGATTTCTAAAAAAGGGTGTTATTCATCATCTAAAGAATTCTTTTTAAAAGAATCACTTCCTACAAATGAATGTGACATTCCAAGTCATAGATCTAATTACAAATAACTATGAAGTTGTTATATCTAGATTAAGATTTTCACACAAATTTGATAGTTTAGAATATAACTCATCAATATTATGGCTATCATTATAGGTAACTGTAATTTTCATATTAAATAGAGGGGAGCCAGTTATTGGAGCTAATTCAATATTAGTATTTACTTCTACAATATTAATGTTCCTTTTAGAAAAAAAATTGCTTACTCTATTTATAATCCCCTGATTATCTGCTCCAGATATAATATACTTATTCGTTTTATTATTTTCTTTTGAAATCTCAGCAAGTTTGTAGGTAATTTCAAGTTCTTCAATATGTTGTAGATTTGTTTTTATTATATCTAAATCTTTTGAAGAATGAAAATCAATTATCATAGCAAATTGATTTTCAATTTTGATCATTTTACTATTTTCTATATTACCATCATTATCATTAATAATTGATGATATTTGGTCAACTAGTCCAGGTTTATCTGCCCCAATCGCTGTAATTATAATTCTATTCATATATTATTTGTTTTTCCTCATTATTTTTTTCATTACTGATAAATATAATATTGTCAAATATTTTTTCAACGCTATCAATTTTATTTTTATTATTTCCAAAAATTTCAAGTATTGGCTCACCAATATTTATTTTGTCATTTAATTTTTTGTTTACATGCAAACCGCAACTAGGATCTATTTTATCATTACTAGTTTTTCTTCCTCCTCCAATTTCAACTAACAAATAACCTAATTTTTCAGTGTCAATTTTGCTTATATATCCACTTTTTTTTGAATTATAAGTATATTTATATTTAGGTACATTTTCTTTATAAGAGCTTTTTAAGTCTCCTTTATGAGTTTTTACCATTTTCTCAAATATTTCATAAGCTGTACCTGATTCTATAGCTTTTACAATTAATTTATCACTTTCTATCTGACCAGACATCTTTAACGCTCTTGAACAGATTTCATGTACCACTTTATAAAGATATGTATCAATATCTCTATTTTTTAAAAAATTGATACACTCCTCAATTTCACACCAAAGTCCAGCGCTTTTTCCGAGCGGTTGGTTCATATCTGATACTATATATTGAGAGTTAATTTTTAAACTATTCCCAAGACTGGTAAGAGATTCTCCTAATTTTTTTGCATCCGCAGTAGTTTTCATGAATGCACCATTCCCAACTTTTATATCTAAGATTAGTCCTTGTATTCCTTCAGCTTTTTTCTTACTTATTATGCTTGCGCAAATCAAAGGGAGAGAATCTATAGTAGAAGTTATATCACGAATTGAATATATATATTTGTCTGCTGGGCATATTTCTTTACTTTGACCAACTATTGAAATTTTATTTAGGATAACATTTTGTTTAAACTGATTGATATCGATATCACCTTGATAGCCCTTTATGCTTTCGAGTTTATCTAACGTACCCCCTGTATGAGCAAGACTTCTACCAACTATCATAGGGACATAGCAATTACATGCTGCCAGAATAGGACCAGCTATTAAAGATACCTTATCTCCCACACCTCCTGTACTGTGTTTATCAACAATGTATCCATTTAGATTTGGAAAATGTAATTGCTTTCCTGAAGATATGATGCTTTTCACATATTCATTTAATTCTAAATTATTTAATCCATTGAAAAAAACTGCCATTAGCCATGCAGACATCTGTGAATTTTCTACTTTATTTGCTAAGAAATTTTTTATGAAATTATCTATTGAATTAGGGGAATGAGCAAGACCTATTTTTTTTGTTTCAATAAATTTATATGGATTAAACATTTTTTATAAATTTCCCTTTTATATTAGCGAAACTAGTAAAAGTTATTTTTTTATTTGAAATGATTTTAAGATTTAGCAAAATTCCAATAATTAGTAAAATAATATTGGGTAACCACATTGCAAATGCTGGATCAATTTGCCCTTTATCAGCAAAATCTTCACCAGCAATTAAAAATGCCCAGTAAATAAGGAAAAATATTAAGCTAATAGCTATACTTATAGAAAATTTTCCTCGTTTAGCAATTATACCTAACGGTGCACCCACTAAAACAAAAACAATACCTGCAATTGAAAGAGAGAATTTTTTATGAAGTTCAACTTCATACTTATTTTTTGTTTTAGCTTTTTTTTCTATTTCAGATCTATCATGCTTTATTGCTCTAAGTGACCTTTTTAACGACCTTTTGAACTTAGATTTAGAAACTGATTTCACATCTCCACTTTCATTTTTAATATCAATCTTAGCAGGTAAAGTAGTTATTAAATTTTCTATATAATCAATTGCTTTATCTGAATTAATTGTTTCATCATTGGCAATATTTTGATTGTTTAAATATTTTTGAAGATTAGGGTTTTGATCAATATATTTAACTAATGTCGTATCAATATCAAGCATTTCTTTTTTAATATTTCTTTGATGATTGGAGATTTTAGTTTCAAGCTGACTTATTTTAGATTTGATCGAATCAAAAGTTAGTTCTCTGTCACCTCTATATTTTGTGCTTTTTCTATTAAAAGAAAATTCATCAGCATTTAACCTAATAATGTTTTCATTAAATCGAATGATGCGATATTCATCAGTATTTTTTAGAGGCTCATAAATATTACCATCTTTTAATCCAATTGTAATAATATCATCATTATTGTCCTCGATCAATTCAGCATGTTTACTAATAATTGTTTGAACAATATTTTTATTATCATATTTAATAATTGTTGATTCTTCAAATTTATTTTTATCATCACCCTCTTTGTCAAAATAAAAAATATAGCCATCTATTTCATCGTGCAATTGACCTGATTTAAAAAAAATTGTAGGGTTGGTTTTAGTAATATTTGATATGAGATTTCTAGCTTCATGATTCATATCCGGGAGAATCCAGTTATTGAAGTAAATCATAAACATTGATATTGCGACAGCAAATATTAAAGCAGGATTTAGCATTGAAAAGTAGGTTATTCCGGATGCACGAATGGCAGTAATTTCATTGTCAGCACTCATTCTACCAAATGCCATTAATGTTGATATTAAGATTGCCATTGGAACAGCAAGTGCAACAACCCATGCCATATTATAAAATATTAATTCAAAAAGTAGTGTTAAAGGTAACCCTTTACCTAAAAACTTATCCATATTTTTAAGTAAAAATTGAGCTAAAAGTATTAGAGCCATTACAGATAATGACATCAAAAACGGAACTAAATGCTCTTTAAAAATATATTTGTATAATATCTTCATTAATAGAAGTTATGTATCTAAAATCTTATCTCGAAGAAAATTATGAATAAGTCTTGGAAAATATTTTATGTATCTATTAACTTTAGTCCTACTATTTATTAGGAATCGAGGTGTAGCGTAGTCCGGTTAGCGCACCTGCTTTGGGAGCAGGGGGTCGCAGGTTCGAATCCTGCCACCTCGACATTGAATTAGAAAGCCTCTTTTTAAGAGGCTTTTTCAATTCAAGATAATTCATATAAAACATCAGGAGTCCCTGAATGT
>Ga0310343_10000986_pt1 | contig 14251 bp, 11 predicted proteins | sample HC15DNA2025_MG_FD_203519 | JGI IMG/M metagenome (GOLD analysis project Ga0310343, IMG submission 203519) | Marine microbial communities from station ALOHA, North Pacific Subtropical Gyre - HC15-DNA-20-25_MG | ecosystem: Environmental > Aquatic > Marine > Oceanic | place: Pacific Ocean: North... | reverse complement strand
CTAAGTGGCTTAATACTTTATTACTTATTTTTTATAAAAACAAAAGATCCAACAAATATGTTTAAAGCTTATAGTAAAAGTTTTTTAGATTCTGTTGAAATAGAAAGTCAAAATGGATTTACACTCGGTTTAGAGATGATTGTTAAGGCAAAGCTAAGAAAAAAAAGAATTGCAGAAATACCTACAATTTGGATTGATAGAGATTATGGAGAAAGTAAGTTTTCAATTTCAAAATTTCTACCAAGTTATTTATATTGGGTTTTTAGATTAATTATTAGAAAGAAATAAATATGAAAAAAGTTGTTGTTACAGGTTCAGAGGGTTTTATTGGTGGATATGTTGTAAAAGAGTTGCTATCAAAGGGTTATTTAGTAACAGGTATAGACAATTTTTCAAAATATGGTCCAATTGAAAGAGATCATAGTTCAAACAAAAATTTTAAACTTATTGAAGGTGATGTAAAGAATAATAATTTAATGTACGAAGCATTAGAAGGTGCTGATTACCTAATTGCTGGAGCAGCAATGATTGGTGGAATCTCTTATTTTCATGAGTTTGCTTATGATTTATTGTCTGAAAATGAAAAAATTATTTCAATTACTACTGATAATGCTATAAAAAGATTCAAAGAAGGAACTTTGAAAAGAACGATATTTTTAAGTTCTTCAATGGTATTTGAATCATCAGATATATTTCCAACAAAAGAAAGTGATATTACAAAAACCCCTCCACCAATAAGCTCTTATGGATTTCAGAAATTATCAGTTGAATATTTTGCTAAAGCTGCCAATGAACAATATGGGCTTGAGTATTCAATAGCTAGACCATTTAATGCTGTGGGTATAGGAGAGTTAAAAACAAAATCATCAAAAGAATTATCTCAGAGTAGTAAGAAGCTATTACTTTCCCACGTTGTCCCAGATCTTATTTTAAAAATACTTGATAGCGATGGTCCCATTGAAATCTTGGGAAAAGGAAATCAGATTAGACATTATACTTACGGAGAAGATCTTGCTAAAGGAATTTGCTTATTATTAGATCACCCTAAAGCTAAAAATGATGACTTCAATATTTCTACGGATGTTTCTACTTCAGTTCTTGAGTTGGCTGAATTGATTTGGAATAAAATTAAGCCTAGAGAAGATTTTCAATATAAATCAATAAATGCTTTTGAATATGACGTTCAAAAAAGAATACCTTCAACAGAAAAAGCTGAGAAACTTTTAGGCTTTAAAGCCGAAACATCTCTGGATCAAATGTTAGATATAGTAATACCTTGGATGATTGATGCTAGAGAAAAGGGGATGTACTAATGAATATTGTTAGATATTTATTTAATAACAAAGTTATCTTTAATTTTTTATTTTCATGTGTCTTAGTTCATATAATTTTTGGGAGTAGCTTCACAAATACTATTTATCACGAATACGAAATATCACAATCTCTGTTTTCAGGTAACATGCCATATTCATCCTATAATGTAGATACTCCAGTTTTCCATATTCTTGGTTTTTTATTTAATATTGAAGATTTTAGATTCTTTTCGTTAATGGTTTTTACAGTAACATCACTTCTGATATATGTAATTTGTCTCAATCTAGAGTTTCTTCACAAAAACTCAACAGTATTTTTATTTTCAGGATGGCTTGTTACTGTTTCTTGGTTCATGGGATACTCAGATATTTTTACTTCTTTATTTCTTATCCTTATTGTTAAAGAGATTTTGTTAAAAAGGAATTACTTTATTATATTCTTATACTCATCACTCTTAACAATAAGCCATTATGGTATTGCCTTATTTTCTTTGATAATAGTTTTTGTTTTATTTCATAGAAAAAGAGAAAAACTATTAGGATTGACTCTTTTTAGTTCATTTATAATTGGAAGAATTATTCTTCAAGTTTATTTAAATACCATTAATTATGGCGGTAGAAGCAGATTGAGATTCGTATTTAATGAAAATGTTTTAGATCAAGTATTTTATCTTTCATCATCAAATTCTATTGATCTAATTCTTTCAGGATTTTTAGGTGTAATGCTATATCTGATACTATTTATTTTCTTTTCTGAAGATGATAGTAAAAAAATTAGAATTATTATCAGTTTTTTGTTTGCCTTAATTGGTTCTTCTTTAGCATTGGATACCAGTAGAGTATTTTCAATGCTTGTAATTCCAATTAGTCTTTTTGTCTTATATTACTTTTACAAAAATGTTGAGTTAAATTCAAAAAGAATTGTAGGATTTCTTCCTTACTTATCTTTCATTATTTTGTTAATTATTGATGAAAGACATTTATTTGGTTCGATTTATAATGAATCCCCAAATCAGGAAAACGTAATTTCAATTTATTCACTTGTTACAGAATTTGTAAATAATTTAATGAGAAATATTTGGTGAAAATTGGATTTGAAATTTTTTAAAAATACAAACAATTTAATATTTAAAAAAACTGAAACCAACTATAAAATTCTATTTCTTTTTTTAATTGTTTTTTTTGCTATGTCATTCAACATAATAAATTACAACCATGAATTAGGGTATGATGCAGCAGCACATAAATGGTATGTAGAGGTATTACCATTCGCCCTTCCTACTGACCAAGATACATATGAATTTTTTTCCCCACCATTACCTTATATTTTTCCTTCATTAATTGATTCAGTTTGTGATAAGTTATATGAACTTTCACTAGTAAATATTGACTGTACGACCTTATATGGAAAATCAACTCAAATTTTACAAGCATTAATGTTTGTTTTGATCATTTATTTTTACATGAATATTGCCCAATTAATTATGCCATTCAATAGAGAATTTCTAGATTCGTTAATTTTATTACTTGTAATAATCTCGGCTAACTATAAAACTTTTGCAATGATAAGAGGAGAGCCATATGTTGCTTTTTTTATATCATGGTCACTATATTTATTTGCAAAACTTTTTAAAAATAATTTTATATTTGGAAGAAGCGATATATATTATTTTGGAATTATATTTGGGTTACTTGCTTTAAGTAGACAATGGGGTTTTTTGTTTATCCTATCTTTATTGATTTTTTTGTTTTCAATGAAATATTTTTACAATGATGATATTTTCAAGAAATTATTTAAACTTTTATTTTGGTCACTGTTAATTGCATTTATAATTTCAAGCTGGTTTTATTTTGGTCTATTTATTCAGTACGGAAGCTTCACAACTTTCAATGAAATTCCACAAGAACTAGATATTAAAAATAATCCAATTTCTTTTTATACTACAACTGGATTTGAAGACTTACTTTTATTTAAAGAACCATTTCGAGGATCTTCTATGACTAAAGGTATAATTCCTATACTTCACTCTGACACATGGGGAGATTGGTGGGGATATTTTTTACTCAGAACAGGTAGGGAGGGTGAATCAGTCAACATTTCCGAAACACTCCCATACCTTGGAAGAGTAAATGCAGTTGCTTTAATTCCAACTACTTTATATTTACTTGGATTGCTTTATTGTTTTAAATTTTTGAAAAGCGGAAAACATAAATTTGAAAAAAATAAAGAATTAAAGGTTTTTTATTTTTTGATTACAATTTTTACAGTAACAGGATTTGCTGGTTTTTTATGGTTCAACATTAAATATCCTGAGGAAAAAGGGGATACCGTAAAAGCTACCTACATTATATATTTGTTAAACATATTACCTTTTTATGGTGCTTTATTTTTAAATAGAATTAAAAATTTAAACCTCAAATTTTATAAAATTCTTTACTCTATAGTATTTTTAATATTTATTCATAATATTCCAACAATGATTACAAATTTTTAAGTTGTTAAAGCTATAGTTAAGAAATGAAGAAAATCATAATTACTGGGGGCCTTGGTTATATAGGCATGGAGCTTGCGAAGCTATATTCTGCTAAATCCAGAATTTATGATATAACTGTAATCGATAATAAGTTTTTTTCAGATAGAGTAAGTCAACTAAAAAGATGGAATATAAAATTTAAACAAATTGATATTTTAGATCAAAGTTCTCTAAAAAATGAAATATGTGATGCTGATTTAATTTATCATCTTGCTGGAATCACAGATGTGGGATCTACAAAAGAAGATATTGATAAAGCGCGTGACAAAAAAGTAAATGATGTTGGCATAAAAGGTACTAAAAATATTATTAAATTTTCATCTAAAAATTCAAAAATTATATTTACTTCAACACATGTTGTTTTTGAAGGAGCTAGGTCGACGCTTAAAGGGATTGATGAAAATCATGAAACACTACCTGTTTTAGAATATTCAAAAGGCAAAGCACAATCTGAAAATGACTTAATCAAATCTGAAAGAGATTATGTAATTCTAAGATTGGGGTCCGTGTATGGAAATTCTTATGATTCTACAAGATTAAATATTATGCCAAACTTATTTTCAAAAATAACTTCAGACGGGGGTCAAATAAAATTATTTGCTGGTGGAGATCAGTTAAAAAGTTTAGTGTCAGTTTATGATGTTGCCAGATGTTTGGAATTTGTTGGTGAAAACAAAACAATTAGTAATGAAATTTTTAATTGCGTAAATGAAAATATTACTGTAAAAGATGTGGCAAAAATTTGTAAAAAAATAAATAAAAATGTTGATTTGTTAATAACAAAAGATTCTGTACCAAACAAAGGATATTCTTTATCAAATAAAAAATTAAAAAAGACAGGTTTTGAATTTCTTTATAATTTAGAAACTTCAATTGAGGAAATGATAAATACATGGATGGATAAAGAAATAATTAACAAAAACGAACTCATTGAAATTGGTAAAGACAACTTTATTGACGAAAGGGGTATAATTTCAAATTTCTATTTTGATGATCAAATCAATATGATCGGTTATGTTGAATCAAATAAGGAAACAATCAGAGGAAATCATTACCATCCAGTACAGACACAGAAGTGTCTTTTAATTAAAGGTAAGTACATTAGCGTTACCAAGGATCTTAATAAACCAAACTCAGTTGTTGAAACAAGATTAATTAAAGAAGGAGAACTATCAATCATTCCACCATATGTTGCACATACAATGATTTTTCTTGAAGATTCAATTTTGTTAAATTTAGTAAATGGAGAAAGAGATCATCAAAACTATGGAATTACACATACAATTCCACATAAACTTGTGGATGAACAATTATCAAAAAACCTAATTGAAAGTTATAAAATTGAATGTAGAGTTTGTGGAGGTGGTCTAAATCACTACTTATCCCTTGGACTTTCACCATTGGCAAATAATTTAAATAATAAGAAAAATGAGATAAATGAACTATACCCACTTGATTTGAATTTTTGTAAACAATGTTCTAATTCACAGCTAAGTGTTGTTGTTCCACCTGAAAAAATGTTTGATAATTATCTATATTTGTCATCAACTTCAGAACAATTTAAAGATCATTTTGTAAAAATAGCCGAAGAACTAAAAATTGATCTAAATTTAAAAAATAAATCAGTCGTACTAGATATAGGTAGTAATGATGGAATCTTTTTAGAGCCAGTTAATAAACTTGGAATGAAGGCTGTTGGAGTCGAACCAGCTAAGAACGTTGCTAAAATTGCAAATTCAAAAAATCTTACAACTTATTCTGAATATTTTACTGATAGAACTGTAAAAAAAATATTAAAAAAATATGGAAAAATTGATGTTGTCACAGCATTTAATGTTTTTGCACACGGCGACGGATTAAAAGATATTTTAGAAAATGTAGAAAAGATACTAAAGCATGATGGAGAATTTGTTTTTGAAATTCAATATTTATTAAGGACAATTAATGATTTAACATTCGACAATATCTATCACGAACATGTCAATTATTGGTGTCTACTGTCAGTGTTGAATTTTTTTGAACAATCAAATTTAAAAGTATATAAAGTTAAAGAAGTTGATACTCATGGAGGATCTTTGAGGGTTTATGCTTCTAAAAACAAAAATAAAAGAACCCATAAAAGTGTAAAAGAATATATTGAAATTGAAAAAAAACATAAATTAGATGAGATAGATACTTACTATAAGTTTGCTGAGGATGTAGAAAATATAAAATTACAATCTTTAGATAAGATAAACGGATTGTTAAAAGAAGATAAAAAAATTATTGGTTATGGCGCTCCTGCAAAAGCTACAACAGTTTTAAATTATTTTGGACTAACTGAAAAAGAATTTTTATTCACAATTGATGATAATTTTCTTAAACAGGATAAGTATATTCCAGGTACAAATATTCAAATCAAAAACCTAAGCTCGGTCAAAACTAATTTATATGATTATGTACTTGTTTTAGCTTGGAACTTTTTTGATGTCATTAAGAAAAATAACAAAAAGACTTTTGAAAATAGCGAGTTTATAAAATTAAAATAACTTTTTTTTAATTATTGTAAATATAACTTTAAAAACATGTCTTCCTCTTATTTTTTTTCCTTCCTCAAATGTTCTACCTGAGTAAGAAATAGGAACCTCATAATAAACAGATGAATTTTTTATTGATTCTGAAAGAATCTCAGCATGTTGTTCCCAACCTTTAGTTTTTAAAATCTCAAAATCGAAAAGGTCACTTTTAAAACACAAATAACAAGAATATATATCCGTGAATGTTGTATTAAATAGTAAGTTAAATAAACCAGTAATAAATAAATTTCCTTTTTTATGAAAGTAGTTATAAACTCTCGTGTATTGAGGTGACAAAAACCTACTTCCTATAACTACTTCGGCTTCGAATTTTTCAATTGCATAAAATATTTTTCCAAAGTCACTTGGGTCATATTCTAGGTCTGCATCTTGGAACAAGACATAATCTCCAGATACAAATTTAAGCCCTTCTTTTACCGCTCCACCTTTTCCGATATTAGTTTCCAAATCAATAGAATGATCTACTAGATTTTTATTTTTGGCAATTATCTCTTTTGTACTATCTGTTGATCCATCATTAATTATTATTATTTCAAGATTAAAATTTTCTTTTTGTTTACATACTTTTTTCAACAACTTTTCAAGTGTTTCTTCCTCGTTAAACACTGGGATAATTATGGAGTATTTCATGATTTTAATTTGTTTACTTATTTTTAATTTTATCTGATAAATAAAGTGAAGTAGTGGAAAATACTAAGTAAACCAATAGAGCTAGTCTTGAGTATCCATAAATTCTAAAAATTATAAATATTGTAGATATTGAAATCAAATTTATTAGAAAATAAAAATTGTATTTTAAAAAATGAAGTAAATATATCTCAACAAACGGTCTGAATATGTATATAAAAAACAATGTGATAAAAGCAATAACCAAAGAAATAAAAATATAGGTTTGATTTAAACTAGGATCCATATTTAAGTTGAATCTTTTTAAGTCTTTATAAAATTGTTCAACGTCAATTGCAACGCTGTAATCAAACACAAAATAAGCAAATAACGTTATCAATATAAGCCTTGTAATATTTTTAATCATTTTCTATTTCTATATTTATTTTCATTGAATTGTTCCCTTGATAAAAGATTATCATTTAGTAAATGCTTTAAATGATAAAATCCTCTCTTCTTCTACTTGAATACTAGATGGTATACATTTTTTATTTATCCAGCACTGATCACCTTTTTCAGGATAAACCCAGAAACCATCTCCATCAATGTATCTAGTTGTTTCAACTTCTAAAATCTTCATTTCGACGGGGTTATTAAAAAAACTTTTATACGAATCCAACCTTGGAATTAACATTGCAGAAGCGAACATTATGATTGTCAATAAATATCTAGAATTTAAATTAGTTTTTATAATTAACCTTTTTCCTAACAGAGGTAAGCATGATATAGAAAATAATATAAAACCATAAAGAAATCTAAACGATGGTGCTCCAAAGATCCATATAAATAAAAAGCCTAAAATCGTATAAGTTATAAAACATTTTGAAACAAAATTTAAAACTGTTTGATGACTCAATTTTTCAGTAAAGAAAATGCTAATAATTAGAACCACAAAGAAACTTAGAATAAAGTTTTTTAAAATTGTACTATTGGAATTTAGTACAATCCATTCTTGAAACCATTCCAAGAAGTTTTGATTTGTACTGTAAGCAAAATTGAATTCTCTTGACTCATCTGTAAAATTTACTGCATTTCTATTATTACCCCACCTGGTATTCAAACATGTAAACGTAATGGGGTATAGTAAGCAGCTTGTTAAGAGAAAACTTTTTACTATCCAAACTCCAAAAAGAGCGACGTAAGTTAGCTGTATTTTTAATTCAGAGAGTTTGAACTCATTATTTCTAACTAAATTAAAAATTGTTAAAAGGAAGAAGGGAAATAAATATATTGATGTTATACGATATTGAAAGCTAAAAAATAATAAAAGTGAAAGAAAATTTATTTCTAAAACAGTAAAAGACTTTTTAATTAGTCCATTTAAAAATAATAAAGTAAATAAATAAAATAAGACTGCAAAAGGTAAGTCTGGTTTTATAATTCCAGAAATAGCAATGAAGCCATTTAAACCACCATTAATTCCAAAGTTATCTAAAAGCCCAAAAAAAATAACTAGTATTGATGAATTCTTAAGAAACTTATTATTTGATTTAAATATGTTAAATGATAAAAAGGAAAATAATACAGCCAGAAATGTTATTGATGATAGATGTAGCAGTGCAAAGTTATTATCCAACCAAAACATCGAAGCAATATAATCAGAAATTGACGATAGGCCAAATGGAGTATGTAAATTACTTAATCCAATTACTAATTTTTCTGTTCGAATCCAATTTTGGTAGTTTAGATGATAAAAACCAGCATCATATTGAAAATTAACATTGAATATAGACAGAGTCACTATTAACTGAAATATTGATAAAGTTACAAAATCTGATATATTTTTAAAAATATTTTTAAAATTATAAAGATTAAATAGTAAAGATAAAATTAAAATAATTTTTAAATTTATAGAATTTAAAGGTGCAAAAAAATTAAATACAAAAAGTATATTTCCAAATACAAATAGTCCAATCAGCGGGTAAAAAACTGAAATTTTTGTATCAAAAATTTTTAAATCATCTACTAGTTGAGTTTTATTCTTTTTTAGGTTCAAAATTATTAAAGAGCTCCTACCTAATAGAAAAAAATAACAAAGTACAAGAATAGATAATAAAAAATTCATTTATATTATTTACTTTAATTTAATATTGTTAATCTTTACGCGAAAAAATTCTTTTTAATAAATATAAAATTGCTTCTAATATTATTTTGGTATTCATTTTTGAGCTTCCAGATTCTCTTTCAACAAAAATTATTGGTATTTCAAGAATACTTAATCCAACCTTTTCAGCCCTAATAGTCATATCTATTTGAAATGCATACCCTTCACAAGTCGATTCATTATATTTTGTCTTTTTTAAAGATTCACTTTTATAAATTCTAAATCCACTAGTTAAGTCTTTAACCTTTGAATTCAAAATCATCCGAGAAAAGAAATTAGCATTTCTTGATAAAAGCTCCCTAAATAATGACCATCCTTCAGTATTTCCATCAGAAGTATATCTGCTTCCGATTACAAGATCATAATCCTGACAAACCTCAATCATTTTTTTAAGATCTTCTGTACGATGAGATAGGTCTGCATCCATTTCCACTATATATTCATAATTATTTGATAATCCCCAATTAAATCCATCTATATATGCCGTACCTAAGCCTCTTTTGTTTTTCCTGTGTAATAAATAAATTTTTTCATCAAATACTTTATGATTTTTTACAATTTCAGATGTTCCATCTATTGAGTCATCATCAACAATTAGCATATGGCACCCTGTATCTAAAGTAGAAGCGATGTGTTCTTCAATATTTAAGATTTCATTAAGTGTTGGGCTAATAACTAATATTTTTTCATTTGACATATATTTTTAGTATAAGTGTTTTAATTACTATATATGTTTCCGAAAAATCAAATAGGATTAAAATTTTAAAATGGATATTAATTTTATTCAAAATATTTGTGGACTAAAACCTGCTAATTTTCAAAAGGTTGTTCCCACTGATTCAAATTATATATTTGAGAATGATCCTAGCTTTCAACCATTAAATTTATACGATTTTTTTGGGAGATCTGCGACAGTAAATTCTTTTACAGAATGTTACTATTATGTTGAGCTTGGATTTGAGCCTGTAAAAACAACAATTTTTGATATTGGTTTAATTTTCTTACAGATATTTGTTTTTGGGTTGATTTTGTTTCGATTTATGAAATCAAATATATACAAACGTATTTTAAAAAAAATGAAATTAATCACAACCAAGTCAGGTTTTATTTCATTTACCAAAGATAAAAAAACAATAAACTCATTATTTGTTGTTTTTTTGTTTATACAGGGCTATTTTTTATTTGATTTTGTAAGAACAAAATCTGTAAAGATTCCAAGATTTATAGATGAGTATATTAATTTAACATCATCAGTTAACTTTTTTACAAGTTTAAATTTTGATGCCGGAGAATTTATCGGAGGTAATTTTAGTGTAGCTTTAACATCTGGGCCTATTTCAGCAGTTGGGAGCTCAATTGCATGGATATTAACTGACAAACTAACAATTGCGAGAATTTCAAATTACTTCTGGGTTTGTTTAATCCAATTAATTCTTTCATTTATACTTTTAAAGTTTTATAATTCAGAATTTAAATTTTTAATTTTAACAAGTTTTCTATTTATAATTTTAATTCCATATTGGCAAGGTCCTCTTTATTCTTTGGGGGAGGTTTCATCAGCTGTAATTTTTATAAATGCAGTATTTCTTTTTCCAAAATTTAGAAATCTATCATTATTTTTATTCAGCATATCTATTTTCTATGGTAAATTACTAAATTTAGTTTTGTTTGTAGGTTTTTATATTCCCGTAATAATTTATGAAAAAAAGCTCAAATATATATTAAAAGATTCTTTGGTATTTTCCTTACCCCTTATTGCTTGGCTTACAATTGTTAACTTCAAATATTCTGGAGGGAATGCTATTAATTATTTAACTGATCAATTTGATTTTGTTTTGAATCATCAAAGTTCTGGTGTCAAAAGCCAATCTGCTAATTTTATTCTTAACTATATTGAAACCATTTCTGCTACAGAATTTGGAGGTTGGAACAATTTTGAAAAGTTTAGACTAATTTTCATACCATTACTTTTTGTATATTTAATAATTAGAAATAAAGATAACATAGACAGTTTATTTGGGAAGATATCAAATCCACTAATATTTTCTTTAACATTTATTTATTTATGGTTTTGGCTTTTAAACGATACTAAGTGGATAAGACATACAAACCACTTTACGGTATTAATAATTGTCTCACTTTTGTACTTTATTAATTTTGAGATTTTTAAATCAAACTTAGATTTTCTTTTTAGTGTGTTTTTGTTGGGAGTTTTTATTCAAAATAACAAATATTTAATTGTCATGATTATCTTATTATCGGTTTTTGTTGTGGCTAGATATGAGCAAAAGAAATATAATTTTATAAAATTTTTAATTGTTGGAATCATTTTTCTTGATATAACTATTCCTTATTTTGAGAAAGATACTTTTGGAAATTTACATCATATAATTGACTCTTGCATGATCGAATTAAAAAGTCCAGAGTGCTTATCAAGCTACTTAAATAGATAAATTTGATTTGTATTTTTCTTTTAAGGTAAAAAGATCCTTCAGCATTTTAAAAGGATCTTTTAAAAGAGAAACTGAGGAATTCCTATCAAAATTATATGTCACAGGATTTTCTATTATTTCAAAATCTTTATAACGACATGCAAGTAGTAGGTCTAAATCATATAAGTATTCCATCGAATCTAAGCTGTTAATGATATCCTTTAGTTGGACTGATGCAATATATTTGAATCCACAATGGATATCTTTGTAGTTTAAATTCAGGACTTTTCTCTCAATAAAATTAAAAATTTTTCCAGATACTTTTCTTATTAAAGGTGTGTTAATTTCCTTACCTAATTTTCTTGATCCTATAATCAATAAATCATTTTTTTCAATCCATGAAATATTGAATTCATTTATATCTGCTGATAAATCTGCATCAAGAATTAAAACTTTGTTGTAGCTACTTGCTTTAATCCCTTTTACAACAGCAAATCCTTTGCCTTTTGAATTCTCATTCAAACAAATAACGTTCTTTTCTGAATTGAATTTTTCAATAATTTTGAGGGTGTTATCAGTTGATGCATTATTTACTAAAATTAACTCTATATCCAAATTGTTATCTTTAGACCACTTCAATATTTTGTTAATACTTTGAGAAATAATTTTTTCTTCATTAAAACAAGGAATTACGACACTCAGCATTAATATTAATTTTAGGACGATCTAATTTATCGGGCAGTACATCCCGAAATAGTTTGATTACACCGTGATAATCAAGAGTTTTTAACAAATAACAATCCGTGTAAATAATCTGTTTTTAAAAGATTGTAATTTTTAAGTAAAAGCTTTCGTATCAATAGAGCTGCTTTTAAATAAGAGATAAGACCCTTAAAATATAGATTGTCAAATTCAACTAAAATTTGATCAGGAAAAATCTTATCTTTAATTAAGTTAGGTATTACATGGTCTTCTGCAGCACCTTCGATATCTAATTTAATTAAACTTAACTTTTCTATATTATGTTTATTCATTAAATCTTTGACAGTTGTAGTTTTTACTTTAAAAATCTCAGGATTTTTTTTACTAATTTTTTGTAAGTTTGAAATACTATGACTTACATGATCAGATTCCTTTGGAGGGTAAAAGTCTAATACTTTGTCACTACTATCAAATAAAGCATAATTTTCAATAATTATTTGGTCTACATTAATTTCACTTAATTCATAGGCATCAATTGGTTGAAATCCGCCAGCAATATAATCTTGCTTTTTTGAACTACCTAAATTATCTATAACTTTTCTTAAATGTTCAAGTGCTTTTGGTGTAGGATCAACAAATATTGCTTTTCCCTTATATTTACTTAAAAATTCAACATCAAATGAAATGTCTTCCCCAACTCCTGCAGAGATATAAGTAGCTTTATTTAATTTATGACTATCAATAAACATCCAGAAACCATATTCTGACCCCATTCTTACTGTATTTTTTGACACACTTATATAATCCAAATATTTAAAAAAAAGGTTTTTATATAAAATTCTATAATCACTAAATCCTAATTTACTCAACACATCTCTAATCAGTGTTTTTTGTTTGATACGTTTAATTAAATTTATTTTCATTGGTTTGAGTCAAAGATTGATTTTTCATAAATTTATTTTATTTCAAAAGTGTTGATAATGTTTTATTTTAAATATTATCTTTAAAAAACCTTGGGGGCGCCACAAAATTTGAACCTTTGACTTCTTCATTGTATAGAAATAATTATTTAATTTTTACTTGTCTTTAGATGTATTTAATTTATATGGATTCGGTGAGGGCGGACATCCTGGAGGACATTTAGGTTGAACAGTTCTTGTTTGACCAGGAATAATAACAGATGTTCCAGCGTCAACAAATGCAACAGACCATCCCCAGTTTTCCGGATCTTCAATAACTAATTGCGTATTTGAATTAACCCCAAAACCTTCATAATATTGATACATATATCCCATACCTTTTCGTTTATTAATAAAGCTTGACTCACGTTTGTTTCCATTATTCTCTGTAAAAATAAATTTTAAATTTACAGGCGACCCATTGGTTACAACTACAAAATCAACTTTTGAGTTATCTGAGAATGGTAAATCAAGTGTTGTATTGCCATGTCCATGTTGATTAAATATATAATTATCTGTTTGAAAACCAAGGTCTGTGGATAGTATTTCTTGTTTTGGATCCAGGCTTGCGTCTCTTTCATCACCATAAAAGACTACATCCAAGTACTCTCCTCCAAATGGATGTTCTTCTGGTCCGATATACCAACCCATCGAACTTGGGAGTCCTCTTCCCCTTGCCCAGTCGTTACCATAACTTGTACTCTCCCAACCTTCTTTTGGATTTCTGTATAAATTCGAAAACTGTTCAACGATTTCTTCAGTAAAAATTGCTGGTGCCATTTCTTGCTCTTTACTTGTACCTCTTTTCTCCATAAGGGCAAAAGCAATATGGCTTGATCCCTGCATGGTTCCAACCATCTCTTCTAGTGTTGGAACGTACATATATCCCAAGATGTCACCTTTTTTAACAACTTGACCATTTTCTACTAGAAGATAATCTCTGAAGAAGTTTTCATCTTCTTTAA
>Ga0310343_10000984_pt1 | contig 14269 bp, 10 predicted proteins | sample HC15DNA2025_MG_FD_203519 | JGI IMG/M metagenome (GOLD analysis project Ga0310343, IMG submission 203519) | Marine microbial communities from station ALOHA, North Pacific Subtropical Gyre - HC15-DNA-20-25_MG | ecosystem: Environmental > Aquatic > Marine > Oceanic | place: Pacific Ocean: North... | reverse complement strand
AAAACGGGAAAGGCACTGGATGGCTGGAAGCAACGGCTTCAAGCGCACGAAGTCCTTTGACGGAACCGATGAGAAGCAAGCCAATAGGGAATTCGTTCATCTTGCCATCACCTACCGCGGGGACGGTACGGTGACAGGATACCGCAACGGCCAGCCTTATGGAAAGCCCTACAAGACTGGACGAGCCACTTTTCCAAAGGGCAAAGCCGTCCTCACCTTCGGGGTCCGCCACCTGCCGGCGGGTTCGGGTCGGATGTTGTCGGCCCGTATCCGCGAATCCCGCCTCTACGACCGGGCTCTACGAGCCGAGGAGGTCATGGCTGCCTTCGGAGGCCTTTCGGACTACGTATCTCAAAAGGAACTGACCGCCGCCCTTTCATCCCCACAGCGCGAGCGCAAGGCAGACCTCGAGAAACGCGTAGCCGAACTGGAAGGCAAACTTGCCGAGTACCAGTCCACCGGCAACGCTTCCGGAAGAGGTCCCCAAGACATTGCCCTTGCTCTCTTTAACATGAAGGAATTCATCTACCTGAAGTAATCCATGAACCAACTTATTACTCGTCGCAGCATGCTGGCCCGTGGCTCCACCGGCTTCGGTCTCCTCGCCCTTCAGGGTCTGATGCAACAGGAAGCCGGCCTTCTCGCCCGCACTCCCCCACTCAAAAAAGCCAAAAGCGTTATCTTTTGCTACATGTCGGGCGGGGTTTCGCAAGTAGACAGCTTCGACCCCAAGCCGGCCCTCGAAAAACTTGCCGGAAAGCCCATGCCGGTTAAGGTGGAACGCACCCAGTTCAACAACAACGGCAACGTCTTCCCCAGTCCCTTCGAATTCAAGCAGTATGGCCAAAGCGGAATTCCCGTCAGTTCGATGTTCCCGAAAATCGGTGAGATGGCTGATGAACTTGCGGTCATACGCTCCATGACTAGCAAAGTTAACGAGCATGCCCAGGGCAACTACGCCTTTCATACCGGTTTCCCCTTCATGGGTCATCCCACGGCAGGGGCTTGGGTAAGCTACGGCCTTGGTTCCGCGAACGAGAACCTGCCCGGTTTCGTGGTTCTCCACAGTGGAGGATCGGTTGCGCCGCATGGTGGCGTAGGGCTCTATGGAAACGGCTATTTGCCGGCCGCCCACCAGGGATCCATCCTTCAGGTGGACAAACCGGAACCGGTCCGCAACGTCAAGCCGAGGGAATCTCTCCTTGCCCAGCGCAGCCGGCTCGGCCTGATCAAGGGGTTCGACCGGGATTTCCTTTCTCGGACGGGAGATAACCCCGAAGTCGAAGCCGCCATCAGGAATCAGGAAACCGCTTTCCGCATGCAGGCGGCGGTGCCCGAACTATGTGACTTGTCGGGCGAAAGCGAGGCGACCAAGAAGCTCTACGGCCTGGACTCCCCGGACAAGCAGACGTCCGGCTATGCAAGGCAGTGCCTCCTTGCAAGGAGGCTCGTCGAACGAGGCGTTCGATTCGTGGAACTCAGTTGCCTTAACGAAGGGATCGGAGCCGGAAACGCCCCCAACCCTTGGGACCAGCACGGCCAACTCGAGAAGGGCCACAAGGCGATGGCCTATCAGGTGGACCAGCCCATTGCCGGCCTCCTCAAGGATCTCAAGTCGAGGGGCTTGCTTGATGAAACGGTCGTGGTCTGGGGAGGAGAATTCGGGCGTACGCCCTTCACCCAGGGCAGTAACGGCAGGGATCACAACCCCTTCGGTTATTCGGTTTGGCTAGCCGGTGGAGGGGTCAAGGGAGGAACCCTCTACGGGGCCACAGACGAATTTGGGTATCACGCCACGGAAAACAAGTGCGACATCTACGACTTGTGGGCAACCGTTCTCCACTTGGTCGGTCTGGACCATGAGGAGTTGACCTACCGGCATGGCGGGCGCGACCTTCGGCTTACCGACGTGCACGGTCGGGTATTGACCTCGATTCTTTCCTAGCGGAGGAAGCGGACCCTATAGCCTGCCGAGCTTGCGGCAGAATTCGACGAAGGAAGCAGCCTGCTCCTCGAGGCGTGAGGCCAGGTCCTCGTCAAGGATGCCCTTTTCCGCGTCCAGTACTTCGTGAACGGCGGGAACGAAGACGCGCCTGGGGAAATTGTGGGCGTTACGGTAGCCAAAAACCTGCTGAAGATGTTCCACCGGTCGCAAGGCCCCGAATTGTCCGGATGCGATTCCGACGTAGCATACGGGCCGGCCCTCAAAGCTTTCCGGGTAAGGCAAAAGATCAATGAAGAGCTTGAGCGCCCCGCTCATGCTCCCGTTGTATTCGGGAGTGACCACGACGAGGCCTGACGAATCGAGAATCCGACGGGTAAAGGCCACCACTTCCGGTGGCTTTTCACTGTAGGCTTCTGGAGAGAAAGTCTCCGGGGGGAGCTGCTCCAGCTCAAGAACCTCGTTCTCGATACCCATTTTCGCATAGATTTCGGCAAGGCAATGGGCCATTACCGATGACTTGCTGGATTTGCGGTTGGTTCCTGCAATAAGCGTTATCATGATGAGGGGGTTGTGATGAATGAAAGCAATTGCCCGTAATCCCTTGCCACCGCCATATCGGAATACTCGGCGACTAAAGACGCAGGAGGATCAAAAAGGATGCAGCGGTCGGCGGCCTTGAGCATACCCAGATCATTGTAGCTGTCCCCGGATGCAACCACCTCGAAATTGAGCTTTTGGAGATACTGGACCGTCTTGCGCTTGTGATCGGACAACCGGAGCCTGACGGACTCGATACGGTCGTTAGAGGCGACCTGCAACTCGTGGCAGAAGAGGGTCGGATGACTGAGTTTTCTCATCAGGGGAGAGGCGAACTCGCGGAAGGTATCGGAAAGAAGAATGACTTCGTATTGTCCCCTCAGCTCGGCCAGGAATTCCTCCGCACCGGGAAGCGGATCGAGGGAGTCAATGACTTCCTGGATCTGGGAAAGGGTGAACGAATGTTCGTCCAGGATACGCAGGCGGTAGTCCATCAGCACCTGATAGTCGGGCTCGTCCCTAGTCGTTCTCCTGAGACCCTCGACCCCCGTCTTTTCGGCAAATGCGATCCAGATCTCGGGGACCAGAACCCCTTCAAGGTCGAGACAAACGACTTGCATGGAATTTGCTCAGGGGAGGGCGGTTTCCCCCATAAGAAAGAGGTCGCATTCCCTCGCGACCGCCCTGCCCTCGTTAATGGCCCAGACGATGAGGGACTGACCGCGGCGCATGTCTCCGGCGGCAAAGACGCCCTCCATGCTGGTGGCGAACTTGCCATACTCCGCTTCCACGTTGGAACGGGCATCCCTAGCCAAGCCAAGTTCCTCGGCAATGACGTCCTCCGGCCCGAGAAATCCCATAGCGAGGAAAGCGAGCTGGGCGGGAATCTCCCTCTCGGATCCGTCCACCTCTACCGGAACAAAGCGCCCATCCTCTTGCTTCCACTCGATCTCATGAATGAGGAGAGCCCGAAGGTTGCCAGCCTCGTCGCCGACAAATTTCTTGGTTGCGGTCAGGTACCTTCGAGGATCGCTTCCGAAAACCTCCTTGGCTTCCTCCTGGCCATAGTCCATGGCGTATACCTTGGGCCATTCCGGCCATGGGTTGTCGGGAGCGCGCTCATCGGGAGGACGGGGCATAATCTCGAGCTGCGTAATGCTCCGGCACCCATGCCTCATGGAGGTACCCACGCAATCCGTCCCCGTGTCCCCTCCTCCGATCACGACCACGTCCTTGTCCTTGGCCGCGGTCTCGAACGCGGTCACGTCCTTGAGCTCAAGCAAACCCTGGGTATTGCGGGTGAGGAATTCCATTGCGAAGTGGACCCCCTTGAGCTCCCTTCCCTCGATCGGCAAATCCCTCGGCTTGGTCGCTCCGCAGCAAAGGACGACCGCATCGAATTCATCAACCAGTTGCTTCGCGGGCAAGTCCTTTCCGATCTCCGTCGAGACCACGAACTCGATCCCTTCCTGAGCAAGCAAATCCACCCGTCGCTGCACGATTTGCTTTTCCAGCTTCATGTTGGGAATACCATAGACGAGAAGCCCACCGATGCGGTCGGCTCTTTCATAGACCGTCACCGAATGTCCCGCCTTATTGAGCTGATCCGCAGCCGCCAGGCCAGCCGGACCGGATCCTACTACCGCAACTTTCTTGCCCGAGCGGGTTTGGGGAGGAGAAGGAACGACCCAGCCCTCCTCGAAACCTTTGTCGATAATTGAACATTCTATGCTCTTGATGGTCACGGGAGGTTCGATTACGCCCAAGACGCAGGACCCTTCGCAGGGGGCCGGGCAAACCCGCCCGGTAAACTCCGGAAAGTTATTAGTCTTGTGCAAGCGGTCAAGGGCTTCTTCCCATTTTCCCTTGTAAACCAAGTCGTTCCATTCCGGGATCAAATTGTTAACGGGACAACCGCTGGCCATATTGCTCAGGGTCATCCCGGTATGACAGTAGGGCGTGCCGCAATCCATGCAGCGAGAACCTTGAACGCGGAGGTTGGATTCCTCGAATTCCTCGTGGATTTCCTTCCAGTCCTTGATTCTTTCGATGGGGCTTCGGTCCGGAATCGGCCTTCGCTCGTGTTCTAGAAATCCAGTGGGTTTTCCCATTTCTCAAATTCTCCTAATAAAATTATTCCTAATGCCCAGCGGCGACGTTTTCCTCAAACGCGGCCTGGATGGCCTCATCGCCCTCGAGTCCCCTCTCCTCGGCCTTCTTGAGGGCCAAAAGTACCCGTTCATAGTCTGCCGGAAGTACCTTTAGGAACTTGTTGAGAAATTGGTCCCAATTTGCCAAGATTTCCATGCCTCGCTGCGAGTTCGTATACTCCACGTGTTTTCGAATCTTGTCTTCCACCTCTTTGATTTCATGGTCCCCGCATTCGACCAAGGGATAAACCTTGACCATCTCCGGATTCAGCCTCTTGGCGAAGAATTCGCCATCCTCGTCCAGCAGGTAGGCGACTCCGCCGGACATCCCGGCACCGAAATTTCTCCCAGTCTTTCCAAGGCAGAGCACAAGACCTCCCGTCATGTATTCGCATCCGTGGTCTCCCACTCCCTCTACAACAGCATGAACGCCCGAGTTTCTTACGCAGAACCTTTCCCCCGCGACACCCGCAATATAGGCTTCGCCCGAGGTGGCTCCGTAGAAGCAGACGTTTCCGGTAATGATGTTTTCGTGGGCTACGAAGGGGGAGTCTTCCGGCGGACGTAAGATTACCTTGGCACCCGAAAGTCCCTTTCCGCAATAATCGTTGGTATCCCCGGTAACCGTGAAAGTCATGCCCTTAGGACAAAAGGCCGCCAAGCTCTGTCCAGCCGAACCGGTCAGGTTAATCGACAAGGTATCCTCCGGCAGACCATCCGGACCTTGTCGACGGGATATCTCGGCTCCGGTTATGGTGCCCACGACACGGTCCGTGTTGACCACGGGAAGATCAATGGCAACGGGAGTCTTGTCCTCAATTGCCGGCTGGGCGGCCTCGAGAATGCTTCGGTTGTCAAGGGCTTGTTCAAGCAGGTGATCCTGCTTCATCTGGCAATAGGTTCCGACTTCCGGTCCGACTTCCGGACGATAGAGAATCTTCGAGTAATCCAGACCCTTGGCCTTCCAGTGCTTAATCACCTGCCGCAATTCGAGCATATCCACCCGGCCAACCATCTCGTTCACGGAACGAAAGCCAAGCTTGGCCATCGTCTCGCGCATCTCCTCAGCCACAAAGTTCATGAAATTCACCACCGCATCGGCTCCACCGGAAAATTTCTCTCTAAGGCGCGGGTCTTGGGTGGCGATACCAACGGGACAGGTATTCTTGTGGCAGACCCTCATCATAAGGCATCCCAAGGTTACCAAGGGAGCGGTGGCAAAACCGAATTCCTCGGCTCCAAGCAGGCAGGCAATCGCAACGTCGCGGCCAGTCTTGAGCTGCCCGTCGGTCTCAAGAACGACTCGGCTTCGAAGGTCGTTGAGGAGAAGAGTTTGGTTGGTTTCCGCCAGCCCAAGCTCCCAGGGGGCGCCTGCATGCTGAATGGAGGATCGGGGAGAGGCCCCGGTTCCGCCATCATAGCCCGAAACCAAAATGACGTCGGCCTTGGCCTTAGCCACGCCGGAGGCGATCGTGCCCACGCCCACCTCCGAGACGAGCTTGACGTTTACCCTTGCATGAACGTTGGAGTTCTTGAGGTCATGGATCAGCTCGGCAAGATCCTCGATCGAGTAGATGTCATGGTGCGGGGGGGGAGAAATTAGCCCAACCCCGGGCGTAGTGCCGCGGGTCTTGGCAATAGGGGGCAGAACTTTGTGCCCGGGTAACTCACCACCTTCCCCGGGCTTCGCCCCCTGTACGATCTTGATCTGAATCTCGTCGGAATTAACGAGGTAGAAACTGGTTACCCCAAAGCGTCCGCTTGCAACCTGCTTGATGGCCGATCGTCGCGAGTCGCCATCCGGGTCGGGGGTGAAGCGGTCAAGGTCCTCTCCTCCCTCACCGGTATTGGATTTGCCGCCCAGACGATTCATGGCGATCGCCAAACTTTCATGGGCCTCCTTGGAGATTGAACCATAGGACATGGCGCCGGTCTTGAAGCGCTTGACGATCTCGGAGACAGGCTCCACTTCCTCAAGGGGAACTGCTTTTGACTCGTCGAACTTGAAGTCCATGAGACCCCGCAGGGTATAGAGTTCGCGAGACTGGTCGTTGACCGCATCCGAATACTCCTGAAAAACCTGATAGTCGCCGAGGCGGGTAGCCTTCTGAAGCTTGTGGATGGTAGTTGGGTTGAACAAATGCTTTTCACCATTGGCCCTCCATTGGTAGACGCCACCAGGATCCAGAGGCAGGGCCTTTTCATCGGGGCGGGGAGCGAAAGCAAACTGGTGGCGATGGCGGGCCTCGGAAGCCAAGGTGTCGATCCCCACTCCTTCTACGCGTGAGGAAGTCTTGCAAAAGTATGAATCGACAAGTGACTGGTTGAGCCCTATGGCCTCGAAAATCTGGGCTCCGCGATAGGAAGCGACGGTGGAGATCCCCATCTTCGACATGGTTTTGATGACGCCGTTGAGGTTCGCCTTTAGGAAATTCTCGCAGGCTGCCTGAGGCTCTTGCTCGAGGTCCCCGCAATGGATCATATGCCTGACCGATTCAAGGGCTAGATAGGGGTTGATCAAGTCTGCGCCATATCCGATCAGAAGAGCGAAATGCTGGACTTCCCTAGGTTCACCGGTTTCCAGAACGATGGACACCTTGGTCCTGGTCCCTCGCCTAATGAGATGGTGATGAAGACCCGCGCTGGCAAGAAGGGCCGGCATGGCGGACTTCTCCTTCGATACACCTCGGTCGGAGAGAATGAGTATGTTGGAACCTCCCTCAATAGCTCGGTCCGCCTGGTCAAAAAGAGAATTCAGGGCTTCCTCAAGATCCTTGCCATCCGAGCATTCCGAGTCTGGATCAAAGAGCATCGGAAGCTTGGTCACCTCGAACCCCGAAGGCAACTTGTCCTCGAGTTGCCGGATCGTCCCATCGCCAACGAGCGGTGAATCATACTTGATCATCCGACAACTACCCGGACCGGGCTTGGTCAGGTTCCCTTCGGATCCGACGAAGGTAACCGAAGCAGTCACGATCTCCTCGCGGATTGGGTCGATAGGCGGGTTGGTGACCTGGGCGAACAATTGCTTGAAGTAATTATAGAGGGACTGGGATTTCTCGGACAAAACGGCCAAGGGAGAATCGTTCCCCATGGAACCAAGCGGTTGCTTGCCGGACTGGGCACTGGGACCGAGAAGAAAACGAATGTCCTCGAAAGTATACCCAAAGGCCTTTTGACGCGTCAGGAGACCGGTAAAGTCATCCTCAGTAAAAGCTGGAATGGAAGAAAGGTCGTCAGCATGGAGAAGAGATGATTCCAACCAATCGGCGTAGGGTTGCTCGGATGCAATGACTTTCTTGAGCTCCGCGTCGTCGATAATGCGACCCTCCTCCATATCTACGAGGAACATCCGGCCGGGCTCAAGCCTGCCCTTTTTAATTACGGAGGAAGGCTCGATGGAGGAAAGAACGCCCACCTCAGAGGCAAGGATGACCTTGTCGTCGCTTGTGACGTAGTAGCGGGAAGGCCGCAGGCCGTTACGGTCGAGCACCGCCCCTACTTGGACCCCGTCGGAAAAAGCGATGGATGCGGGACCGTCCCAAGGTTCCATCACGCACGCATGGAACTCGTAAAAGTCTTTCTTCGATGGGTCCATGTCGGCATGCTTTTCCCAAGGCTCGGGGATCATCATCATCATCGAGTGGGCAAGGCTCCTGCCGGAGAGAATTAGGAATTCCAGACAATTATCAAATTTCTGCGAGTCGGAACCATCTTCCCTGATGATGGGGAGTAGCTTTTCCAGATCGTCGCCGAAAACCTCGCTCGCAAGCTGGTGTTGACGGGCATAAGTCCAATTCTCATTTCCACGTACGGTGTTGATTTCACCATTGTGACAGAGATACCTGAAGGGCTGAGCCCGTGGCCAACTGGGAAAGGTGTTGGTAGAAAACCTCGAATGGGTAAGGGCAAGGGCGGACTCCATGTTGGGGTCGCTCAAGTCGGGAAAATATTGTTCGAGCTGCTCCGTCGTAAGCATGCCTTTGTAGGTCATGGTACGGGCGGAAAAGGAGCTTATGTGAAAAGGCGATTCGGTTGAGGCGTCGTCACCATATCTTAAGCGGTGGGAAATGATTCTCCTGACCAGGTAGAGCTTTCTTTCGAAATCAAGTCCCCGGGCGCAGGAATCGGGACGGCTCACGAAGACCTGCTCCATAACTGGTTCGCACGCAAGCGAGGCCTTGCCCAGGATCGAGCTCCTTACGGGAACCCTTCTCCATCCAAGCAAATCCAAGCCTTCCTCCGAAAAAGCTCTCTCAACCTCGGCCTTCTCAAGAAGCCGGCCCTCATCGTTCTTCGAAAAATAGATGAAGCCGGCCCCATAGTCACCTTCCGGAGGCAAATCCACGCCTGCATCCGATTTCATTTCACGGCGAAGAAACTTGTCGGGCAACTGAATGAAGATTCCCGCTCCGTCCCCAGTGATCGGATCGCAACCACACCCTCCTCGGTGGTCGAGATTGACGCATATTTCAAGAGCTCCGCTGACGATGTCATGAGACTTCCTTCCCTTCATGTCCACAATGAAACCCATGCCGCAATTCTCATGTTCGTTGCGGGGATCATAAAGCCCTTGCTTTCCGGGTAGCGTCATCAAAAAAAGAAGAAGTGTTTAAATGCCCATCATAGTACCAAAAACCTTGGTGGGCAATCAGGGAAACCCTCTATTTTGTCCTAGCAGTTTTTGTGGTCAAGGCTATTAGAAAGGGTCCCCTTGAAATCGTTTGGCAAAAAATTGGGCTTTGATGGGAAATATTTTATCCTGTTTGCATTGCAGGGAATGCAAACCGTTTGAATTGGCGATGGGTTCGACGTCCACTACGCGCATTGCTCCGATCCCCGTGGCCAGGTCGAAAAACCCATACAAAAAGCGCAGGAGGAGAAAGTGGGATATCGGTGAACAATTTTTCGGCTCGCAAAAGTCCACGTTAAGCCACTTGCCGCCATTTTTTATGCATCGGGACATCTTGGGAAACAAGTTCCGAATTTTGGCCTCAGTGAAACAATCCCAAAAGCAAATCGTACACGCCGCGTCGTATGATCGCGAAAGATCGGCTTCCTCGAGGGTTGACCTGAGGAAAGAAACCCTATCGAGGTCCTTTTCCTTTACCCTCGAGCGGGCGAGGCTAATCATCCGAGCAGAGGGTTCGACTACGGTTACGAAACCCTCCTGGTTGGTCTTGAGAAGTTCCGCGAGGAAGGAACCGGGACCCTCGCCTACGAGAAGGACCTTTTTCGCTTGGGTGACTCGATTCAGAAACGCGCATCTCATGGCTTGCAACCTAGAGCCAATCAGGATCCGCTCAAGATGAACGTAAGCGGGCGCTATTTTGTCAAAGGCTTGCGACATGAACGACTCCAAGCAAGGCAAGTGGAAGAATCCAATAACCTTGGTCAACGGCCTGCCTCTTGTGGTCGTCTTCCATGACCAGGCTCTCCAGAGTGGCGACGAAAAGGAAAATCAAGAAGACCTGTGGGATCAAATGAGGCATCATGCCTTGGCTTAGGGCGACCATCACAAGAACCAGGAATGCGAAACAAGATACTCGAGGAAGCCATTTCATGAGGTTTTCCTTTGTCTGCAAACAAGACAAACGGCCCCGATCCCGATCCTTGTGAAACTCCCATTTGCTGACGTACAGGCAATTCATGAAAAAGGCCAGAAACAGAAGTACCGTAAAAAAAAGGATTTCCGGGAAGGCGTCTTTCGAAAGGCAGGCTGGAAAAAGAACGCAACCCAGTGAAAGAATACAAGCAGTCCTCACCTCCTTGGGGCAGGGAAGGAAAACGCCTCTTCTTGACTCCAGAAGACACAGGCAAAAATTTGCCAGGCTGAGAGAAGCCAATGAAAAGCCCAAGGCAAGGCATTGGAAATCCAGGTGGATAACAGAGGAACAGAAGGCAATGAATAGGCATGCCACCCAGCAAAAGAGGAAAGGTCTTCTGGAGTTTTTGAAGGCCTCGTACCTCTTAGCCGATTGGGAACCGGGCAAAAACGGTTCGGAAAATCGGTCGGCGCTGTAGGCCAGCCAAACGCTGGAACCGAGGATTAAATGGTGATGGAGGGCAAGTTCAACGGAAAGGTCCCTCGCAAGTACCGTCTGCCACAGTACGGCGATCAGGGGTGCGTCCAGGCTGTAACGGTTAAGAACAGCCAGCTTGCCCAAAATAGTTTTACACGAATCGAACGTCATCGCTTCTGTTTGCTATTTGAGTAAATTAATAGTAGTTGTGTGAGAATGAAGATCAGAGCTTACTTGAAGCCGCACTGCGGTTGGAGCATGGGCGTCCGGGCCATCATGGAAAAATACTCCCTTGAATATGAGGATCTGGATATTATCAACAACCAAAACATCTATGCCGAGATGGTTGAGAAATCGGGGCAACCCCTCTCTCCATGTGTTGAAATCGACGGCGTCATGCTTGCCGACGTTAGCGGTGAAGAGGTAGAAAACTACATGTTGTCGAACAAGCTCGTGAAATCGACGGATCGCGAAGCCACCGCGCCCATCGACTCACCTTGTTCCGACGAAGAGCATGAGAGGCAGGCGAACCAAGGCAATGAAGGCGCTCCCATCAGGTTCTTCTAAATGCCGTCGGACGTCTTTCCGATCACCTTGTTAATTGTTGCGTGTTCCCGATCTAGATTTGATTGGGTTGTCTTGTTCGTTGTTTCGTCATGAGACGTAACCACCGGGTTGATTTTGCTGTAAGCCTGTAATAACATGTAGGTTTGCATGTCGTTAAGCACGCTGATATGCCTGAGTTTCTCATCCTTTGATGCAAAAAAAATCCTGCATTTTTGGAAAAGTAAACGCATTCGATAATATGGTTTATATGAAAGATCATTTTTTTAGTTTCTTTGTGTATGCATGCCAACTTTAACTTGACTTATTCTCCAGCCCATCCAAATTCTGGATAAGTTTTTATCAGATTTTGCCCGTATTTTATGCATTTGCTCATTTTGAATGAAAATTCGAATTTTATCCATTGAGATTGGCGTAACTAAGGAAAAGGACACCCTTGTCGACAAAGCTAAGGGAGAGAAGTCCTTCACCCTATACTTTTTCAAGACGGCTGCCCTTGCCAAGACCGGCATTGGCTTGAGTGAAGTAAACCGCGGAGACTGCCTTTTGTTAGCCCCAGACTCGCCCCACTACCTCAGGAGCAAGGACGTTGAATGGGAATACGACGTGATTTCCTTCAAGGGCTCCGACACAACCCGTTTGATTTCTCAGATCGGTCTGGAATGCGACACCATTTACTCCCCTGTTCAAACTTACTTCATCGATGCAATTCTCGATAAGATCACCAAGGAAATCAGGGCCACCGACATGTTCTATGAACGGGTTGTGGCCGCTGCGATGGATGAGCTGCTGACTAAGATCCTCCGTTTCTCCAAACAGGATTTTGTCCTATCCATGCCGGATCACTCCCAAAAACTGCGTGACTTGCGGTCCGAAGTCCATGAAAATTTCGCCAAACCGTGGACGATTGGGCAAATGGCATCGATCATGGGCCTCAGCGCCAGTCGGTTCGCATCGCTCTACAAGCAGGAGTTCGGGGCCAGCCCGACGGAGGACCTCATCAGGACGAGAATTGAGCAAGCCAAGAAAATGCTTTCCGCCACCAAGGTCAGCGTCAAACAGGTCTCCCTCGCATGCGGATTCGAGAGTGTTCACTACTTCCATCGCGCCTTCAAGCGCAGACTCAATATAACCCCCAAGCATTACCAGAACCATAAACTCTCCATGAAAGGCTCCATTCCCATGGAGGAGAAGTCTTTCACCCTCGACGCTTTGTCCGTCGATTCGGATTTCTCCGGAACGATGGAAATCGTGAACGGAGAGATCGTCTTTCATGGAACCGGCTCCGCATGGGCCGATTTTTTGGGATTTCCCGCCGACGAACTGCATAACAAACCTTTTCTTAACTTCGTATTCCCGGAAGATTTGGGAATAGCCAGGGAAGCCGTTAGCAACATCGTCGAAGGAAGAAACGTAAAGGATGTTTCCGTTCGCCTCAATACGAGCGAAGGAGAGCACGTTAAGATTGATTTTTCCGCTTTGACCAAGGGAAACAACTGGTTCTGGTTCGCCAGGAAGGTTCTGGTCGAAGGTTAGCCCAAGGCTGAGGACGGTCTTTTATTTTTTATTTTCAGCGATCGATGGGTTGCCGTTGGCGCTTGGGCACCCTATGAATGAAAGTTAAAGGAATTATCTTATGTTCAAAACCAGTTGCCATTTGAGTCTGTTTTTCGCGTTCGTCTTTTTTCACCCCGTTGCCTTTTGCGCCGAGGTAATCTCCAAAACAAGGCAACTTACCTTCGAGGGAGTCAGATCCGGCGAAGGCTACTTTTCGGCCAGTGGAGACAAAATGGTTTACCAGTCCGAGAACCACGAAGGAAACCCATTTTACCAAATTTACCTCCTCGACCTGAAGTCCGGAGAAAACAAGCTCGTTTCAACGGGCAAGGGAAAAACCACCTGCGCCTGGATTCACCCCACTGAGAAATTGGTTCTCTTTTCCTCCACTCACCTCGACTCGAACGCCAGCCTCAAGCAAAAGTTGGAATTTTCCGAAAGGGAGAGTGGCAAGGCACGGAAATACAGCTGGGACTACGACCCGAACTACGACGTCTTCAGCAAGGACTTGACCTCCGGGAAAATCAGTCGCCTCACTTCCGCCCCCGGGTATGATGCGGAGGGTTCCTACTCACCCGACGGCAGGAAGATAGCCTTCGCCTCGAATCGAAATGCCTACTCAAGGGAACTCACCCCCGATGAAGCTAAAATCTTTGCTCGAGACAAGTCCTACTTTAACGACATCTTCATGATGAACGAGGACGGCACGGGACTGAGGCAACTGACGCGGACTCCAGGCTACGACGGCGGACCATTCTTCAACAGCCCCGGCGACCGTCTCTGCTGGAGAAGGTTTTCCCCAGATGGGCACAAGGCGGAAATCTATACCATGAAGCTTGAAAAGGAAAAGGAAAGGCAGGTTACCAACCTCGGCGCCATGTCCTGGGCCCCTTTCTTTCACCCATCCGACCAGTACCTCATTTTTTCCACCAACTTGCACGGCTTCAATAATTTCGAACTGTATGTGGTGGACGTCGAGGGCAAGAAGCACCCCCAACGAGTTACGGATGCGGATGGCTTCGACGGTTTGCCCGCCTTTTCCCCGGATGGAAAGACCCTTGCCTGGACAAGCAACCGAACGAACGACAAGAAGTCCCAGATCTTCATGGCCAACTGGAACCACGAGGAGATGCTCAGGCGCCTCGACCTTGCCCCCGCCCGGACAATCCCGACTCAACCCGAAAAGCAGAAGGATTCCGGGAAGGAAACCTCGGGGGAAGTAAACGCCAAGGATATCAGAAAGCACCTTCTTTATCTCTGCTCCGAGGAACTCGAGGGAAGGCTCACCGGAACGCCGGGAAACAAAAAGGCCAGTCAGTACGTAGCCGACTCCTTCAAGTCCTTCGGGATGGAACCCTATTCCAAGGAGGATGGATGGTTTCAGGAATTCCCATTTTTCAATTCAGCCGAGTTGTCTCCATCCTGCCGTCTTGATTTCTCAGGCAGACCTTGGTCGGATCCCGAGCGTTTGGCAATCAAGAAGGATTGGATAC
>Ga0310343_10000982_pt1 | contig 14280 bp, 11 predicted proteins | sample HC15DNA2025_MG_FD_203519 | JGI IMG/M metagenome (GOLD analysis project Ga0310343, IMG submission 203519) | Marine microbial communities from station ALOHA, North Pacific Subtropical Gyre - HC15-DNA-20-25_MG | ecosystem: Environmental > Aquatic > Marine > Oceanic | place: Pacific Ocean: North... | reverse complement strand
CTGGTACACTAGACAGTGGTTATCCAGATTTTAGAATACAAAAGTTCAACGAATGGACTAGAAGATACAATGACATGTACTTGCTAGATAGTCAAGCACAACTAGATTGTTGTATAGAAGACCACGAGTATACCAAGTGGTTAGACCCAGATCCAGAGGTAGCAGCATACCCTAGAGATTCAGATACAATTACATCCCCTTACACATCATGAGCGTAAAATCAAATGTAGAACGTGCCGAGTCAGCAATGAGAAAGGCATTAATTAATGCTCTCGCAGAGGGAGAAGATCAACATCTATGTGAATTGTTTGAGATGTTGATGGCATTGCGTGACTTAAAAGCACAAGTTAATAACACTATTAGATTTACTGATAATACACAGCAGTATTATAATAGAGAAAGTGAATTTAATATAAACATAGACACCAGTGATCTTGATTCAAATGTCATACAGTTTCCTACTAAACATGGTGGTGATTTAGATTCACTAGATAATTTTGAAATTAACACTGATTGGCAACCAGATGATAATGAATAATGGATGAAAATCATGGATGGATTAGACCTCTTGAACTTCCTAATATTGGAATAGTAGAAATTAAATTATCTGACGAACAATTTAATTATGTTAAACAATGTATAGAAAATAAAGGAGAATCTTTAAAGAAAACTCTTGTAGGAAACATTGATAATAGTTACAGATTAGAAGATAAAGATAATTGGTTCTTTAATAATGTCTGTAAAGATGCTATGCAATGTTATAAAGATTGCTTTGTAAATCTAGGTGAATCAGTTCCCACTACAAAAAGTCATGATTATGTTTTGGACGCATGGTGGGTAAACTATCAAAAGAAACATGAGTTTAATCCATTACATGACCACACTGGTGTTTATAGTTTTGTAATATGGGTTAAGATCCCAACAGAACACGAACATCAACATGCACTAAGTATTGCCAAAGGTGTCAATCCTTTTGGCGGTTCAGTTGCTGGTGATTTTGCATTTCATTATACTAATATAATAGGAAGACAATCTACTTTCGTTTACAATATGGGAGGATATGTAGAAGGCAGGATGGTTCTTTTTCCAAGTGAATTAAGGCATTGTGTATATCCTTTTTATGAATGTGATGAAGAAAGAGTTAGCATATCAGGAAATATATGTTTAGATACTTGACAAATTTTTTTACTGTGCTATAGTATATTTGTTGGACGCAACATGGGAGTGACTGAATAAACTTACTGGCAACCGCTAGTTAAGGTGATGAGACACAGGTGGTGCTGCTTCGAGAGAAGAACCGACTCAACCAGTCGGGTCTCAGGCAATAACGTTTTTACTACTGTAGTAATGCCCGTTATTTGTTGGTATACAGGAATCCAACCTCCCTCCTTTTTTATTATGATGTATAGAGAGGTTCGTCCTCTCTTTTTTTATGGCATAAATACTTCTAGCTTAGAGAAAGTGTCTGTAGGACTAGAAGTATGTCAAAAATTCTTGCCAATGAAATTGCAAATTACGGTGATGATGCACCGATAGATCTGAAAGAAGGTCTGAATATTCCTGCGGGTAAACCCATACAAGCAGCAGGATCTACTGGTACTACAGGACAAGTCTTATCTACAACAGGCACGTCGATTCAATGGGTAACACCATTTAGTGGAAGTTATACAGATTTAACAAACAAACCAACTATTCCCTCTGCACAGGTAAACGCTGATTGGAATTCAAGTAGTGGTGTCTCTGCAATTTTAAATAAACCTGTTGTTCCGCCATTGAGTAGCGTTGTAACAGCATCAGCAGGAACAGCAGCACTGACATTTAATGCTGCTAATGGACAGTTTACATACACTCCACCAGATCTTTCTGGTTATCTAACATCATACACAGAAACAGATCCTGTTTATAGTGCATCTGCAGCATCTAATGTAACTACTACTAAAATTACTAACTGGGATACATCATACGGTTGGGGCAATCATGCGTCAGTAGGATACTTAACATCGGAAACAAGTCATGCCGATGTAGTTGTAGATGGTGATTTTGCATCCAGTGGATTGATGAAGCGTGGTGGTACTTCTGGTACATATAGTATTATCACTGATAATTCTAGTAACTGGAATACCGCATTTGGATGGGGCAACCATGGGAGTCAAGGATACCTAACTAGTGTAGCTTTAGATGATGTTTCTGATGTAGATCTTTCTGTTGCACCTAGTGATGGACAAGTTTTAAAATGGGAAGCAGCATCATCAAAATGGAAAGCAGCAACTGATTTAACTGGTGGTGGCGGTGGAGGTCTTGCACTTACTGATCTTTCTGTCTCGTCATCTGCTGCATCAGGAGGAGGTGCTCTTTCATATAATAATAACACTGGTGTATTTTCATATACTCCACCAGATCTTAGTAGTTACATAACATCTATTGGAGATGCAATTCAAGATGCTGACTTCACAACCAGTGGTTTGATGAAGAGAACTGGTGCTGGAACTTACACATCTACTACTGATAATTCTAGTAACTGGGATACAGCATTTGGATGGGGCAACCATGCATCGCAAGGATACCTAACATCACTTCCTGCTCATGGAGTAGGTAATCATAATGATGTAACTATAACTAGTCCACAAGATAATCAATTATTAAAATACAATACATCATTAGCACAGTGGGAGAACTGGACACCAAATTATCTTACAGCAGAATCTGATACGTTATCAAATGTTGCTTCAAGAGGTAAAACAAGTTATGTTCTCGATGGAGGATATGGAACTAGACAAGTCTCTGTAATAGGTAGCGACTTCTTTAGTGGTAATTTAATGATTTTTGATAATGATACATTCTTTGTTGGTACTAACGATAGAACTCTTTTCGGTCACCGTGCAGGAGCAATAACATGGTGTGGTGATGATGGAAGTGGTACTACTGATTGGCAAAACCGTAAATTTGAATTATATCATCTAGATTCTAGTCAAAATACAAATGCATCATCCGCATTAGCAGGAGCATTATATCTTAAAAGTGATGATGGATATCCAATTTCTATTGGTAATGATACTGGAGATATACAACTAGGAAATAAAAGTGGATCAGTAAAATATCTAACAGCATCATCAACAGCAACTAAATTATTCCTTAATGGTGCAGAGAAATTATCCACCACAGCATCAGGTGTGACTATAACAGGTTCATTAACTGCTGGTGGTCTTACCTACCCAACATCCAACGGGAATAGCGGACAGATTTTAACCAGTGATGGTGCAGGAAATGTTACATGGCAAGATGGTGGTAGTGGAAACACTCAAGTAAGTATTAGTGATACTATTCCTGCAGGATCTGCCAGTGCTGGTGATCTATGGTGGGAAAGTGATACTGGTCGTTTGAAAATTTACTATCAAGATGTTGATAGTGCACAATGGGTTGATGTAAACGCACCACTTCGTCAAGATAGAATAGCATCTACTGGTGCACCATCTTCTGCTACTGATACTGGTGTTGCAGGAGACATTAGATATGATTCTGGTTATGTGTACATCGCTGTTGCTACTAATACTTGGAAGAGAGCAGCACTAACAACTTGGTAAAATAAATAAAAAACATAAGGAGCATACTGAGCAATGGCAATTAATTTTCCCGCAACGGGAGGGCAAGCAACTGATGGCAGTTTTACATATACTGTAGCGGGTATTGTATATGCATGGAACGGATCTTCGTGGCAAGCAGCTGGTGCTGGTGCGAGTGCAACTGATAGGTCATTGTTTAGTGTTACTACAAACTCTGCTAACGCTACTCCAGCATTAAGTTATAACAATAACACTGGAGTTTTTTCATATACTCCACCACTTCCAGAATCTGATACATTACAATCTGTAATTACTAGAGGTGGTACAGTAACATCAGGAACCCCTGCGTTCAATACAAATACTTACTTTACAGGAACTGGAACAGGTGCAGGAAATGGTGGAACACCATATATGTTATGGGATAAAACTAACAACGATTTATTATTCTCTGATGATACAAAAATAACATTAGGATATAATGGTGACCTAAAACTTTATCATTTTACTGCTGGTTCTGGCACCAATTATATTTCAGCATTTAACAATACTGAAATCGTTGTATCTTCCGATGTAGTTAATTTGATGAATCAAAATCATTCGGCATGGTACTTCAAAGGAGATTCATCTGCATCAATATTATATCATAATAACACTCCTCGTTTAACTACAACTGGAAGTGGTGTAACTGTTAGTGGTGCATTGACTGCGGGTGGTTTAACCTATCCAACAACCAACGGAAATTCTGGACAAAGTTTAGTTAGCGATGGAGCAGGAAATGTTACGTGGGTTACCGCTGCTGGACTATCATCTAGAACAACAATAACAAACACATCATCTCTTGCTAATGACGCTATTGCTAATGTTTCTATAACTACACCTAAAACATATGTTCTAATGAAAGTACAAACATCTCATGCTGCATGGGTTACATTGTACAGTGATAGTACAAGTAGAACTGCTGATGCTTCTAGACAAATTAGTGTAGATCCTATACCTGGTTCTGGTGTTGTAGCAGAAGTTATTACAACTGGAGCACAGACACAACTAATTACACCTGGTGCAATTTGTTTTAACTCTGCTGGTACAGGAACCACATATGCAAAGGTAGTAAATAAATCTGGATCAACAGCAAACGTACAAGTAACACTCACATATGTTGCACTAGAGGCTTAATATGTCAGAAAAAATCTACATAGTCACTCTTTACAAGCATGAGGATTTGGAAGAATTCTATGCTGAGATGAAGGAAAAGGGTTTTCGTTTAAATATGAAACGTCCTGTTAGTAGAAATACACACTACTGGATGACTGATGAGCAAGCACAAGAATTAAAAGATGATCCTAGAGTATGGGATGTTGATTTACGACCAGAAGATAGAGGTATCTTTCCAGAATCTTTTGCAACAATACAAGATAATTTAACACCTTTTCAAATGAATGGTACTTTTTGGAAAGGAGATACACAAGGATCACCAACTATTGATACAGTTAATGATAAAGATTGGGGAAAGTTACATGTTGCTGGAAATGCTGCACAAAGAGATAAGAATGTTTTTGGATTAATATCTGGTGGTGGAACCATAGAAAAGAAACCAGATGTGGCAGACATATTCAGTGATGGTAGAAATGTTGACATTGTTATATGTGATGATCCTGTAACAGCTTCTTGTAATGAGTGGTCAAGTAATACACATGAAACTAGATTTGTATTATATGAATGGTTTAATGAATTGAATAGTATTGTTGGTAGCATTGATGATGACAGTCAGACATTACCAACTGGCGACGTATATTATTACAATCAAGCAGAAAATTTAGAAGGACATGGAACTCATGTTACTGGAACAGTAGCAGCAAAACATTATGGTTGGGCACCAGAAGCAAACATATATGCTTGTCAAATTTTAGGTACGTGGCCTAGTTCACCACAAAATAATATTACTGGTGGTCAAAATATGCCAGCGTTATTATTATTTGATTACCTCAGAGCATTTCATAGAAAGAAAAAAATAAATCCAGTAACTGGTTTTAAAAATCCAACGATAACAAATCATAGTTGGGGATATAGTATAGGAACATCATTAGAAAATGCTTTTGAACCAGCTATCACTACTGCAGATATTATAGAAATTAATTATCTGGGTGTTCAATATGATTCTAATAATCCTAATCCTAGTGGATGGACAATGGCAGGGATAGAGGCAGACTTTGGTATTGGTGCAACAAAATGGAAGATACCAAGTAACATTACTTCTGTTAATGCTGATGTATATGATGCAATACAAGATGGTATTGTTATAATATCTGCTGCAGGGAATAGTAACTTTCATGCTGTATATCCAAGTGATCCTCATTACAACAACTATGTAAGATTTAATGGTTATAATGGTAACTCACCAGTCTATTTCAATAGAGGTAGTTCTCCATCTAGTGCTGATGATTGCATCATGGTTGGAGCATTAGATAACAGTCATCAATTTAAAAGATCATCTTACTCAAACTTTGGACCTAGAATAGATGTCTTTGCACCTGGCAATAATATATTGTCTACATGGGGAGACCCTAATGTATTGACAGATGGTGGAGGACTTGTTGATGGAAAATGGCAAGGTGCTGATTGGGTGTGGCCTATACAAGGAACAAGTATGGCATCACCACAAGTAACTGGTGTAGCAGCACTTATTGCTGGTGCTAGAAGAACAGATAGATTTAGTAACTACGATCTTTTACAATATTTTGAGGACACTAGTATTTTTGGTGACATGACATTTGATGTCAATGGTGGAAACTTTGCCGACAATACATGTAGGAAAGATAGTCCAAACAAATACTTACACTTATCTCCTGTTAGACCAGAGTCTGGTTATATATTATCTGGTAAGATAGGATGTAGAACGAGAGATGATTTTTTTGGTCAGAGACAATATGTAGGTCCTGTATTTCCTAGAATTAAAAAATTATATGCTTCTCGTGGATTTCCTAGTGGAATTTTGTCTGGTTCATCACCATCACAACAGTTAGAAATTACGAAAAATTGGAAAAATCTTACTGGTGATCTTGGAACTGGAGGAATGTATCAATATGTTCCTGATATATATGTGCCAACTAATGAATCTCCTGCTGATGGATATCCAGTCATGATTTGTCTGCATGGCAATGGTGGTAACGGAAGTATCATTAACAGTGCTCCATATAATTTACTTACTGATCACATAAGAGTAGGTCCTACAGGTCTTGCAAGTAGTTGGAATATTGTAGATGAAACTAGCACTGCACCTGACATACAATACCTAAAAGAACTTATTAATTTATTGAAAACTTTTAATAATGTAGACGCAACAAAGATTAGAATTTCTGGTATATCAAATGGTGCAGCACTAGCATGTAGAGCATTTATTGAAATTGATGATCCTGCTGTTGATATGATCATTCCAATCGTTTCTCAATTCCATAGTAAACAATACTCACCAGTTCAATTTTTTATGCCAAGTGATGATTATGAAGTTTCTTCTGGTAACACTGCTACTTATGGTTATGATGTAGAGAAAGTTCCTGCAACTGGTAGAAAAATATTAATGATACAAAATTCCAATGATGGAACTATACCATATACTGGTGGAACTGGTGTCGGTATTCAATTCTTATCCGCACAAGATTCTACTTATGCTATGGCATTGGCAATGGGGTATAGTGGTGGTATAGATTCAAGTAGTGAAACATATCAAGGTGATTCAACCACACAAATATATCGTTACACCATAAATGGAAATCAAAATGAAGTGGTTCATGCCACATCTAGCACTGCTGGACATGGGACAAACGCAAAATTAAATTCTATATTTGACGAGTGGGTGGAGAGCAATGGCACAACAATAACGATGGCTGCTCCGTACAATACATATAACATAAGTGTTAGTGCAGTCAGTAGTAGTAATTATATTCTGAGTGGAACTGATAGAAATGGATCTGTAAGTGGTAATGATCCTACAGTTACAGTAACTGCAGGAGACACAATCAACTTTAGCATCAGTGCACCTGGTCATCCATTTTATATCAAGACTGTTTATGTTGGTGGTTCTGGTAGTCAGGTATCAACAGGAACTATTACTGGTACACAAGGAACAACTAACTCAACATTATCTTGGAACACATCAGGAGTGTCTGCAGGAACATATTATTATGTTTGTTCACCACATGCATCATTTGGCATGGGTGGGTCAATTGTTGTCACATAAATAAACCTGAGCAGTAGTATCATTTGGTAGATAGATGGCAAATCGTTTTCCGTTAATAGTAAATGCGGTTTCTCAAAAGATTGAGGAACTGATTTCTGGCGACAATTTAGAATTGACTGGTAACAATATTGTTATTAGTGGAGACACAGGATCAGGAAAATACCTGACGAGTGATGGAAGTGTTGTTTCATGGGGTGTGCCAGGTGATGTTTACCTAACACAATCACAAACTCTTACCAATAAAACATTAGAAGTTTGCACAATATCTGGATCTCTTAATACTATAACAAATTTACCTAATACTGCTCTAGTAAATTCTACCATAACTGTTAACGGGACTCCTATTCCTCTTGGTGGAACTGTTACAACTCCAAATGACGATACTACTTACGCTGTTAGCATGGGAGATGGTGCTTCAGCAAGTGTAAAGAAATTAATTTTAACTGCTGGTGGATCTGGTTCTGGAACTGATGAAGTAAATTTTGCTGTAGGAACTCCTAATACAATTCCTTCTGGATCTAATGCTATTGTTCTTGCAATTGATAGAGTAGACGATACAGTAACTATTTCTGGTACTGCACCAGATGCTGACACCATTACTACTTTACAGGCTGCTGTTGGTGGTACAGCACAAAGCGGTGACATTACCATTGCAGCATCTGGATCATCTACGGTATCTCAAAATCCAGCAAACAAAACAATTACAATCAACTCAACGTATGTTGATACGATTACAAAGATCAGAGCAACTACAGGACAAGTTTTAAATCCTGGCAACTTTACATTCTTAGGTAGTGGTGCAACTTCTGTTGCTCAAGGTGTAGATGGAAATGGTGATTCAACGGTTACATATAGTTCTACTGATACTGTCACCAGATTAAAAGGTGGTGGAGCAGGAAGTTTCGTAAGTGGTGATGTACTCCTAACTGGTGGAAGTAATGTCACAGTTTCTCAGAGTCAGCAAAGTATTACTATCGACAGTGTGGATACAGATACTGTAACTAGACTTGCTTCTGGAAATAATGCTGTTGCTGCTGGAGATTTTAAATTTGTAGCAACTGGTGCAACCAGTATTTCACAACAAACAAACTCTGGTGTAACTACATTTACTATTACATCTGTAAACTCTGATACTGGTGCATCTTTAACAGCATCAAATGGTGTATTATTATCAGGAACAGATTTCCAATTAAAGAATGCTGGTAACTTTACTGGAAACACAATATTAAAATGGGATTCTGGTAATAGTCAAATAGGAAATAGTCTTATTTCAGACAACGGATCCACAGTTACTATATCTGGTGACCTTGTTGTTGATGGTACTCAAACTATCTTAAATACACAGACTTTAATAGTAGAAGATGATACTATTGAACTAAGAAAAGGAAATAATTTAACAGCATCTAATGGTGGTATACAACTTAATAGAACAACAGATGGTAGTGGATCTGTAACTCAATACCAAGCATTACAATGGTATGAATCTGGTGGTTATTGGAGAGGATGGGATGGATCTCTTGAAAAAAGATTTGTTACTGAGGCAGAGACACAAGTACTTACAAATAAAACTTTAACATCTCCAACTCTAACTTCACCTACTATTGGTGCTGCTATTGCAACATCTATCAATGGTCTTGCAATAAACTCAACTGCATCTGCAACTCTTGATATTGCAACATCTAAAATTTTAGATGTAAATGACTCTATAACACTCAGCACAGATAATCCTACCAGCACAGTCAGTATTAACTTTAGACAGGGTGGAGACGTAGCATATAGATCTGATACTCTTGCATCATTCTCATCCACAACATCTACACAGATGCGTGGTTTGATTACAGATACTACTGGATTGGATAAGTTAGTATTCCAAACAAATCCTACATTATTAACTGGTATTACTACAACATCCGCAGGATTTAATTTAATCAACACTGGTGCATCTGCAATTAATTTTGGAGGAGCAGCAACTGGCATTACCATAGGTGCTTCTACTGGTGACACAACAATAAACCACGACTTGATATTAAAAGAAGATCTTACAGTTGGTGTTGACACAAATGATAACGCAGTGTTCAATGGTAATGTTAATATTGAAAATACAGATCTTGTAATTCGTGGAACTGATCTTGATCCAATGTCAATTGGTAGAGGTGGTGGTGCTGTAAGCACAAACACTCGTGTGGGTGTATCAGCACTTGCTGCAAACACTTCTGGATCTCAAAATACTGCAATTGGCTACCAAGCATTGCTCACAAATAATGTGGGTGCATCGAATACTGCAATTGGAAACAGAGCTTTACGAGTAGCGGGTATTGCAAGTAACAATATTGCAATCGGAAAAGATGTTATGCTTGTTACTCTTTCTGGTGGTAAAAACGTTGCCATTGGTAACAATGCAATGGAATCAAACCAGACTGGAGATGCAAACGTCTGTATTGGACACTACGCTGGTTATGATGTACTAGGAAGTGGTAACGTTCTTATAGGTCCTGCTGATAATGAAACTTCTGCTGATGTAACATTTAGACCTCCAAACATTAGTGGTGATAGACAGTTAGTTATTGGTTCTGGAGGAGTAGCATGGATACGTGGTGATTCTAACTATGATGTTTCTGTCAGTAATGATTTTACTGTTAATGGAGATACTCTTATTAAAGGTAACCTAACAGTCAATGGTACTACAACCACAGTTAAATCTAATATCGTACAGATTACAGATAAAGCAATTGAACTTGCTGCTGTTGTAAGTACAACATTTGGATGTACTGTTGTATCTGGATCTTCAAATATTACATCCATCGCTCCTACATTAGGATTGATACCTGGCATGGTAATAACATCAAACACTGCTGGTATCACAGTTCCTACTGGAACAATTATTGTAAGTATCACAAATGATACAGCGGTATTGAGTAACAACGTAACAGGATCTGGTACACCTACATTCAGTGCGATAGGTCCTTCTGATACTGCTGCTGAAGATGGTGGTATTATTGTTAAGGGTACATCTGATAAGACATTCTTATGGAGAGGAGTTGATGGTGGTGTAACATATAACTCTTGGTTATCATCAGAACATTTAGATCTTGCAACTGGTAAAAACTATTATGTCAATGGCATTATGTTTGCTAGTGATACAAATAAAACTATAGGACCTACAAATGGTAGTGGTCAAGGAGAAACCACTTCTCCTTACACACTTGGTAGTGCTGTTACTGGATCTTCTCTAACTAATGTTGGAACTCTTAATGGACTAGTGGTAGGTGGCACTACTTTAAATATGTCAACTTCATACATTAGTTTCTCTGGTTCTGTATCTGGAACTCCTCAAACAGCAGCAGCGATATACAGACCAGCAGATAATACTCTTGCATTTTCAACTGGAAATAATGAGAGACTAAGAATGACAGGAACCAGTGCAAATAACGGTGAGGTACATGTTGTTGGTGGTGTTCTTAAAATGGGTACAGCAGATTCTTCAAGTGCTCATTTAAACTCATTTGAAGTAATGACGTTTAATATTGATTCAGATAATGATGACACTAATAGATATTTTGCATTTTATAAAGACGGATCAAGCGGTAGTGGCACTGAGTTACTTAAACTTTATGAAGATGGTAATTTAGAACCTGGCGATGACAATACACAAAACCTTGGAGCATCTGACAAGCGTTGGGCAAACGTCTACTCTGGTGACGTTCATCTAAACAACACAGGAATGGGTGGTAACGAGGTAGATGGATCTGAGGGTAGTTGGACAATGCAAGAGGGTGCTGATGACCTATTCTTAATCAATAGAATCACTGGTAAGAAATATAAGTTTAACCTGACGGAGGTCTAATGTGGCATTTATAGGAACCACTGAAAGTTCTGGATCTAGTTTATCTGGTAAGTTACAGGTAGATTCTGCTGGTCTAACTATAGTAGACACTAATGCAGGAACCTATGACATTACTTCTGGTGGTCACATACAACTTGGAACGAGTTCCAGTAATTGTTTGCAAATCTTTCATGATGTAACCAGCAACAATAGTTTTATTAGTGAAGTAGGAACTGGTGACATGTGCATTGTAACCAATGGCACCAATTTATATCTTCAAAAAGATGCGACGCCTGGTGCTGCAGAAGATATGATTCACTGTATTGCAAACGGTGCAGTAAAATTATTTTATGATGGTGGTAGTAACACTACAGCAAAATTAGAAACCACAGCAACAGGTGTAAAAGTAAATGGAAATCTTGAGGTTACTGGTACTGGTGGAGGAGGACTTCCAACTGGTGCTATAGTAATGTGGTCTGGTGCCACTAATGCTATTCCAAATGGTTATGTAATATGCGATGGTAATAATAACACTCCTGATTTAAGAAACAAATTTATCGTAGGTGCAGGAAGTTCTTATGCTGTAGATGCAACTGGTGGTTCTGCAAATGCTGTAGTCGTTCAACATAATCATGGTATAACTGATCCTGGTCACCAACATACTTGGAGTAGACAAGATGCTCAGAATGATGTAGGATATCGTCCATGGCCAGCAAGTAATAATGACTGTAAAGAAACTGTTGTAAATACAGGTAGTAATACAACAGGTATAAGTATTAATAATCAAGGTGAATCTGGAACTAACAAAAACTTACCACCATATTATGCATTAGCATACATAATGAAGACATAAAAATATGGCGTACTTTGGAGACGGATCAAATTTATCAGGAGTATCAGGAATACCATCAGGTTTCATAGGAATGTGGTATGGTGCTACAAATGCAATACCATCTGGATGGGTATTGTGTGATGGTCAGAATAGTACTCCTGACTTAAGAGATAAATTTGTTGTTGGTGCTTCTGATAGCACTGGAGATACCTCATATCCTGGTCTCTCACCTGATGCTACTGGTGGACAGAAAGATGCAATAGTTCCTAATCATACTCACCCTACTTCAATAGATGGTGGACACGTAATTCCAGCTACTGCACAAACAACATTTTCTTATGGTGGTGCTGGTACTTACTCGTCTACCATTTTTAGTATGAGTAATCCTTCAAACGGTGAGTCAGTAACAAATAAAAACTTGCCACCATACTATGCGTTAGCATACATAATGAAAACTTAATCACATGCCTTATTTCGGAGATGCATCAAATTTAAGTAATGTACCTGGCGTTCCTGTGGGAGGTATCATCATGTGGTCTGGTGCCACTAATGCTGTTCCTAGTGGTTGGGCGTTGTGTGATGGTAATAATGGTACACCAAATTTACAAGACAGATTTATTGTAGGTGCTGGTTCTAGTTATAGTGTAAATGATACTGGTGGTGCTGCTGATGTGACCCTTACAATAGATCAAATTCCTTCTCACAATCACAGTTATAATCAACCTACCTACACGACTTATTCTTTCACTGGTGGTAACGGTAGTCAAAGAAGTCAGAGTGCCTCTTCATCTGGTACAGGTTCTAAAGGTGGAGGACAGTCACATGAAAACAGACCACCATACTATGCATTAGCATATATAATTAAGACTTAACTAGAAGAATGACAGTATTAATAATCGTTGTTATAGTAGTTGCAGTAACAGGTTGGATGATTAGATATTACGATCCCCATAACTAACCTAAATAGAACAGCAAATAAAATATTATGGCAGAAGTAAAAGAAAAACCTAAAGGTATCATCGGTAAAATTAAAGAAAATATTGATGATAAGGAAGAGCAACTCGCTTTTCTATCTACAGTTGTTAGACTTGCTGTTCTTGTGTGGTCCGCAGGAATTTTAACTTTAGCGTATGTTAAGTTGCCAGCAGCGTTCAACATACCAGAACAAAAACTGGATCCAACTTTCATAGCTTCGGTCTTCACAGGAACTTTAGCTACTTTTGGCGTCCAAGCGTCAGGTAAGAAAAAGAATGGTGCTGATGGTGGTAGTGCTAACATATCTAAGAAAGATATGGAGTTTCTTATTGCTAAAGCATCTGAAACTGCTCCTGCACAAACCATCAGGATTGAATCAGGTCCTGTAAAAATTGTTCCCGATACAAAATAAATATCATGCAAAAAATTATTAATGTACTTGCTATTTCGTCTTTCGCTATATCTCTTACCGTTGTTGGCGGTGGTGTTTATCTTTATACACAAAAGGATGCCATCATAGAGAACGTGAAGAGTAAAGTAATGAAATCTGTCATGCCTAGTATAGGTGGTGGCATCACTAATGCTATACCAAAAACCACAGGTCCTGCATTGCCAGCTCCAAGCACTGGACTTCCATTCTAATGAGTGAGATACCTCAGATCGGGGTACAAAATATAAACATACCTAGCATAGAAGCACCTGGCATATACAATTATGTTCCACATACAAAGGTATATCCTTTTATATTAAACATAGGTTCACCTGTAGTGAACATGCCAGGTTGTGTAAAGTATCACCCTGACGCAGCAGACAATAGAGAAACCCCCAACCTAAAGGAAGATGATTCCAATGGGAC
>Ga0310343_10000981_pt1 | contig 14283 bp, 6 predicted proteins | sample HC15DNA2025_MG_FD_203519 | JGI IMG/M metagenome (GOLD analysis project Ga0310343, IMG submission 203519) | Marine microbial communities from station ALOHA, North Pacific Subtropical Gyre - HC15-DNA-20-25_MG | ecosystem: Environmental > Aquatic > Marine > Oceanic | place: Pacific Ocean: North... | reverse complement strand
ATTTGATCGTTTTCACTTAAATCGGTAGCCGCAAAAGAAACATATGACTGTGGTGGTACATGTGTCACCACACACATATCTTCCATTCCGGAGGTAAGTTTAAGGGTGTTTAACACCGCATGATCGAAGACGTTCTCTTCTTCCTCTTCCTCGTCTTCATCTGGCTGACATGTTAGCATATTAAGGTGTAAACCACTAATACAAACTCCACCTATGACGGTATAATTTAAGTTCTCGTATGCAGGATATCTATTACGAACCTTAAAATCAATTGGCTCCAGACAAATTTTTGTTTGATTGATTTTTTTTCTCCGATAATAGTGCACAATAGTGTAGTCTTTGTCCAAATTAAGTAGATATTCTACACTATCAACACGTACCTTCATATCGGTAGACTCAAATTGTACTTGAGCAAAGCTATCAACTTTATACTTTACAATATTACCCTTTATATCTTTTGTCTCTATACCCACTATAATATCACCTTTTTTTAACCCAGCCTTAGCACATGTTTGATTTTCTATTACCGATTTTATTAGTGCACCACTAAAGGCACGATTGATGCCTTTGAAGTCCATATACTCTGGTGTGAGATTCTTTAGCTGCATACCAAAGCAGGGCAATCGGAGGATCTGTGATTTAAAATCACAAAAATGCTTGAAGAAACGAAATATTTCTTGAATTGGAACCGCCAGTGCGAGTCTCTCTGAATCACAAATCGAAGCGGTACAGATGCCAACTACTTTGTTGGATAAGAACAGTGGGCCACCAGAGTTTCCAGCATTGATAGATAGATCACAGGAGAGCATACCTAATCCACGACTCGATAAAGTACCATGTGACAATTGGTAGTCGCTCTGAAGATTAGGAAACCCAATACATTTCACATTCTGTGAGCTTCCTTTAATAATCTCTTTCGTATTCAAGGGGCAATTTTTTATGCCTTCCAACCATTGTACATGATCGCCAGCCCACCACTTTACTTGTGGTACTCCAACATTTAATTCAAGTATAGCAACATCCAAATTTGGAGCTACGTACAATACATCTGCAATTAAATAAGACTTGTTTCGGTCCGGCCACTCCAGCAGACAAGACTTACTAATGTAGTTCTGTACGACGTGAAAATTTGTCAACAGATAGCGACAGTTTCTTTTTGCTGTGAATTTGGAGCCAAACTCTTCAGGATTTACGAAGAAAGCCGTACCACCTGATTCGTACTCATCATTCAACTGATACGGTTGATCAAAATTGTACGCACGATTTACTCCCTGTACCTTACATACACTTTTTTTTATCGCATTAATAGTTTTTTGATTCATCTTTATTTTAAAAATTACGTACCTATATACTCACATTTATGTTTGGATTATTTAAAATTAAAATATATATTTTGCCCCACAGTAAATTATATGGACTATTATGTCGAAACACAGCGCCTCTTACAACTCTATAGTGGTAAAAACATAAATGTCATACGACATTTTTTCAGCCAACTTCAACAGTATAGACAGCTACTTCCATTTGCTTTGATAAATGCTATCAGCGCTAGCACCTACGTAGAGGATGAATATAGGTTAATTGAGAGCAGCGTGACGGTAGAGCCTTATATGCGTAAGATATCTATACAGGATATAAGGAATGTCATCGTTTTTTTAATACGAAAAGAATTTAATACAGTAGTAGCGATTCAACCGTATATTAGCGAAGGGGAGACAGATGAAACATTTTTGACTATGGATAAGCCATCTACAATAGGTGTACACGTACGGAAATTAGAAAAATTAATTGAAACATGCTATTACATTACGCATATATTTTATATTGTGCGAACACCAGAGGTGATTCGAAGTGACACGTGGTTCTTTTGTCATGATTATTTCCACACGACACCACTCACAGTCAGTGTAAAACATATATACACTCTGTTGAAACGACTTATTCAGTCTTCTTAGAAGTTTTCTTACGTTTTTTCTTACGTTTTTTTTTAGCTTTTTCAGCTCTTCGGCGAACACAAGTTGAGCAATCGCAATGGACACGTGAAGTGCGCGAAGAAGAAGAGGAAGAACCAGCACCAGATCCATCGGAAGTAGTGACACTGACAGTTACTCTTTTCCTTTTGAGTTCTCTTCCCACTTCAGTTGGAGTATGTAATGTGCCACCATATACTTTTGGAAGCCAACGGAAATCGGATCGATTGATTTCTTTCAATTTAATATTGATAGAACGCAACAACATTTTTTGGTCTGGCCAACCAGTGACAGATGGATTCATCATGGCAAAGGCTGTAACATTCCATATTTCATACCAGTCTCGTTTCACACGAGTGTATGTTTCTACCTTACTTTTATCGCCTTCAACATGATATGGTGCCAATATTTTCCACTCTGAAACATTGACATCTCCAGTATCTCCTTGTAAAATTCCAGTACCATTGTAAGCGACTAGAAGTTTATTACGTCGGGCGTTAGCTAGGATACTATTGGAACTTTCTGGCTTGAATGGAGGCAAATCCAACACAACGTTGTCGTCCAATTGTACCATTTTTGAAACACGTCCTCTACAGCATGGGCATTGAGGAATGACTACACTTTGTCTGGTTTCTTGAGCCGCGATAGTTTGCGTAATACAGCTTTTGCAAAATCTGTTATTCAAACACTTGTGCTCTTTTCCATCGCCACCTTTACAAACGGAATGTATCAATTCTACTTCCACTTTGTTTTCACAGCAAAGCATACAAGTGTCATCGGCATCTTTAGCCAAATTTTCTGTATGCTCTCCAACCAAACGAATACATTCATCATTCTTAGGAACACTGTAACGCTTACGCTTTGGCACCACTTGTGTTTCCGGTAATGCAGTATTTTCTGATGTGACCTCTATGACAGCATTGGTGGTACCATTCGCCATGCTGCCATTAGCCATGCCACGAGCAAAAGCTTGTATGATAAATCCTTCTAGCGAGAAAGATTCCATGATCAAAACGTTCTGTTGAATGAATTTATGTTTCTTTTCCTTTACGTATCTACTTTTCACTCACGTAAATATATCTCTTGTTGGTATTAGACGTACGGGTGTTGGTTGTATTGATTTTTTTATTATTAAATATATATTATAATAAAACACGTCCTTCATTATTATTTTCAGGTACTACATTTTATTAATATGGACATAGTATACTACCTAAACCTATCAAATTGTCCCTGTCCCTTTTTACGGGGCTACAGCACCAATCGTTCTTTTTTTTTTCCTAGAAATTTCTTACCTCGCATAGAATTTACTTACGCACATGAAATAGCAGGTAATAGCATTAAAAACTACCGACTAAAAAAAAATAATTAAGAAAGAAAAAATGAACAACACTTTATCATGGACACAGCATATAGCCGTCCACAATTTTTTTTTGCTCATCCCTGGAATATTACTATATAAGTAATTAATAACTAAATAAATATATAACTAAAAAAAAATGAAGACAACTAAGACTAATACCGATACTGAGAAAGAAAGTAAAGCTTCACCAATTCAACAGACCGAATCGGTAAAGAAAAAGAAGAGAAAGAAGAAAAAGAAACAAACATATAAAGATATATTAAACAATATATTGAAATCAAAAGCATCTAGCGAAGAAAAAGATAAACAGAAAATATTAACCGCAACTGGCGCTGGACATTTTCAAAAGGTTATCAAAATATAAACAATGGCGTCTATCGCAACTAAGGAAGACAAAGCAACCAATGTTAACTTCGAGGCAGTAAAGCCTCATGTATGGCATGTGAATGAGATTATCACTTTAGCTTACACTAAACGGTCCGTTGATATAGAAAATCCAGAAGTTCGGCGCGGTCCAGCATCAAGCGGTTATCCAGCAGATCGATATGTGTTACACACCATGGAAGAGACTGGCATCTTTAAACTGGACACCACAGCATTTATGAATTTCTGTACCAAACAGGTAATAAGCATTGCATCGAGTAGTTCCACATTTCGCTTATATGAGACAATAGATGAGGCTGTGCCATGTACCTTTATCGAATTCCTCATTCTTAACAATATGTTTATAACGTTTCGTGAGGTGATTCAACACAACGATCCTGTGTTTCGTTATCCTAACGGTGATGGGTGTTATCATTTCAAGGTACTGATGACGTTACTAGGTACTTCTGTTAATTGTAGAAACCTTTTTGGTTTCTTAGCAGCTGTACCAATACAACAAGAATGGAAAGATTCAACCTGGTGGGTGAAGATGAAGCAGCGTGCAGGTATGGATGGAAGCGGTTGCTGGTCGCCATTATACATGGAGTTGATCAACGACAGTTCTTTCGATCGAGCTGATCTTAGGAAAATGAAACGAAGATTACATTACTTAAGTTGTAATGCTATGTTGAAACCAATGTGGGAAGCAGGATTACTTCGGTGGTATCATCATGAGGCTCACTCTATTCCCAAAACAGAAGAGGAGTTTGAGAATGAATTTCACCAAAATTTTGAGGATTACCGCAGACGACGTCCCTTTTCCCACACCACCAATGGCGCTAAAAAGGTTCGTGATGGTTGCAAAATAACATATCGTCAGATATGGGAATACATGGTTGAGTTGGAGGCACAAGCACTAACAGATTCTGAGTTCAAACCCAGAGTTCCACTGTATGAGCATCTATACATGAATACAGCCACATGGTATCCCAATGTAGGCGACGAAGTTATATACATGGGGAAGAAAGAAGCATATCGTGGAAAGCACTTTCAAGTTGTAAAGTGTGTAGGGAAGTTATGTGTATTGTTCAATAAGACTGAAGTTGAATGTGAACACGCACTTACCGATGTGCTGAAGGCTGTCGAAACCGGAGGGAATTGTTATGACAATTATCACTTACCCGGTGATAATGTCAAAATGATTACAGCGGCAATGTGTGATCTCCAGTTTATATCTACATACACACCTAAAGTTGGTGATTATTGCACAGTATGTACTATAACATTTCCACAGCACATGAAACATGTCGTTGAAATCACAAGGGTCCCGGACAACGATAATGGAGAGTACACTATTGAGAATAACTCCCCAGGCCACTACGCGGAGTCAAAGGTCATAACTGTCAGGTATGAAGGCACAAAAAAACTAAATTGCGCTGATTTAGAATGTCAAAAGGTACACGTCTTTACATTACTTCCAGATAATGTTCCTTTATACGTTGATATGCAAACATCGTATCGATCAGCGTTAGATGTTTTTAAAGAGGATGTTGAATTCGTACACACGCCTCCGTCAGGAATTGATATGATCATTCAAAGATGGATTGAAAATTGGAATTTTGCTATTTTACAACCATACGCACAATACCAACGCAAAATAACAAAATCCCACGGTGCAGTCTATAAAACTTTCGTTGCTCAATACATTCCATATGGTGTTAGAGATTGTTTACTACCAGCTACATCCCTTACATCTACGTGCAACGATGTGTACATTAAATTTGAAGATAGTAGCTGTTTCAACAATATGCTACATCCTGGACAACAAGTTGAAATGCGAATTCTTAACGTGGGCTTGAAGCATAGCGGAATAATTAAGTATATTGTGAAGCACGAAGATACTCGATATTCATTAAACGGGTTGAGATGTTTAGATATATTTGTTATTGAGATGGAAAAGACGCGCAACTGTCCCCGTTCCATTCGGTTGGTAAACAGGAGTAACATCGTAAGTGTTGAATCACCCGATCCACATTGGTATGACGATATGTGTGATTCCCGTTTCATTTCAACGATGAAAGGCCGCGTTCATTGTAATGGATTACGTGAGATGCCTAAGGTAATGACTTTAGATAACTTTCGAAGTTTATTGCCATACCTTACACAGCTTTTTAAGGAAGATGACGGTGATATTGAACATTATCAAACGATTCGTAATGATGTATCTGAACACGATGTAAATGTGCATGATGCCATTCCATTTTCATCACAGATATATGCATTACCTGTTGAAGTAGGGACTATTACTGCTGGCAAATTAGTTTCTTATCCACATCCAGAGCCTGTAGAAATCAACTGGGAAAAGGATGGTAATGGACATATAAGATATCATGCGTTACATTTATGTCAATACTTATGTCAAAATTCATTTGTTCATGGACAACTTATATCGCGAAACCGCATAGCAGCAGATCGGTGGTTTGCTCCTCGAGTTACATATGTTGAACCAACAAATATGCGTTGGCCTCTAAAAAATGAAACACCTATTCGGACCAAAATTGATGTTGTTCGTTTTTTATCTCAAGATGAAATTCTGGAACATAGAAAGAAATATGAGGAAAGAAAAGCAGCTTTGGAATCTGGAAAAAAACGTAGTGTGGACAACAGCGGTAACTCCGGTAGTAGTTCAACACCTGAAAAGCGTATTCGATTTGATAGAGATGCGTTGAAACAGCAACAAATTGAACAAATTAGTAAAATGATCAACGACAACAAAGAACGACTACAAGCATTGATATTAAGAAGAGATACTGCAATCAATGATGAGCATTGTAATCCACAATTTCTAATGAGATTGGTGCATCCTGACCCCGCGGTACAACAACAAGCAGCAGCAGACCATGCGGAAATGGTTCGACAACTTTATGAAGTAAATGCAGACATCAAACATCTTAGAGAAAGCATTACGACGTTGGAAGAGAAATTGAGTGAAAAAACTAAAAAATAATTTCAAATAAAAATAAATATTATATTTTAAAATCCATCGTCTTGATAGGTATTCTTCCCCGCACCAGTGAGTGTACTTAATTCTATACTTACTGCCATTGTGTAGAAAAGACCTACCACCATTGTAAACAACTTCCAACCGTGTTGAGCAGCTCGTATTGCGAGTGGTACACCAAACTGGAGCGCTTTACTCCCTACGTAACATATTAATATAAAAACGACAAGATCTCCGACATGAAGCCTCAAACAATCATTTTCTATGTCTGTTAATGGGGTTTTGTAAATAGCGTTCTGGAACATACTATCGAGGTTATCTAAGCGTCTGAAAATCCATAAGAATGGTGGGTTATCATATATGAACACAAGTACCTCTGGAAAGTTCACTTTCAACCATGTTAAGGGTGCCCAGAAGACACCCAATTCTTTTAACTCTGGGATATTATCAGGGCATGATCGGTAACTTGTTTGTATCGAGCACAGATAACAATTATCTAAGTTGCATGTCTCAGCGAGGCCCGGCCAATATTGGCAGAAACAATTAGGGAAGATCCTGTCATTCAACAGCACAAAGATATCATCGACCAACATGTTAGGAATATTGGGGAAGCAGGGCCATATCCAGTCGTACGTAACTAACAGGAAGATGAATGCAAAGATGTAAAGAATGAATGGTGAAATGAGCGCCAATACTGGGAGACCTGTAAACCAGTCGAACAAAAAGAGGCCAATGGCAGTGTACATCATGTAGTAAAAGCTGGCTTCCATGAGATCCAACCGTTTGTTTGTTGTTTCGTGACCAGGATGTGTACCGTATATAATTTCCATTGGACATTCCCCCGCGAATGGATACGTCACGAACCAGCTAAAGCTCCTACCAAAGAACGGTACATAACTATCGTCAGTGACCGTAAGGGCTTTTTCAATAGCCTCTAACAATGTCACATTGTTTCGCCACTCTAATTTAAAAATTAAAGTATCCCAATCCTTAACTGCTCGCTGCCATACAGTAAGAGGTTCCGTATGGTTTGAATATAATTTGTGTCTACCACGCATATTTACGTATCCACGTTGTGTAGCCTCTATTTCCCTCTCCAGTCCTTCCACAGCCTGTCTCGTAGCTTCATTTGCAAAATCACTTACATCTTCAGCGGCTTTCTTAGCAGCTTTCTCCATCATCGCTGCCATGTCCTCCCTCCATGCTTTGGCTCTAGTCTCCTTCTCTTCATCATTGAAATACTCAATGAACGATGGGATAATTACTGGTACATATGTGTACTCGTAAAACTGACCCATTCTCTTTCCCTCATTTATCACCGTGTTGAAAAAGTTATCCAACACCAGACAATTCACACACATATTCGTATCAGCTTGTTCCTCGCATGGTGTAATATCTGTATTCAGTCCAGCAGCTCGTAACACAAAGTTTCTAGACTTTAATTTAAATGGATCCGACGTTTTAGTTGCCCTCAACGTAACACGTTTCATGCCTTGAAATGAAAAATGTTCTGGAATAGGATTCTTCCACGTAATATTTATAGTTGACAAAGCTTTCCCAGCCTGTGTGAAATCGTAATGTAAATCTGTTGTCTGGCTGTGATTGTATATAGCTTTGGCAGCTGTTGCACTGTGCTTGTAAATACGATAAATATTACCCCACCCGGTATCACTAGTTTGAATATCCTTATCAAACGAGTGAAATAGGGTATGAACAAGACCATCTAGATGGGAAAGTAGCGTAAATTGCCTAACATAGCTTCTCGCCTTATTCCAAAATGGTACATATAAATTTGTATTCACTCCAGCGTGTTTCATTTCATGTAGCATTTCAGTTGCATTGCTAATATCACCTGTTGTATACTGCCAATAGATAAAACCTGAAGTCATCAGTTCGTACAACATAGTATACTTTCTCTTCCAGTTGTACACTAAATCATGAGGTAAATCTATCTCTAATTGCTTTCCCATATTCACAGCTAACGCTCGTTGCTCCACACACTGCAACAGTTGAACCCTCTCCATAGGTCGTAGGTCAGTGAAATTATAATCTCTGTAGGCATGCACGTACATATCACATTCTGATACACCATTCCATTCTAGTTCATCGTACAATATCTTTGGAAGGTTGTGCATAGAAGAATGTAGTCTTCTACCAAATATATCATCAAAGAAACCTCCAACTGCTTCCCCAACTGCTGCTGCTGGCGCCGGTGGTGATGATGGCCCTGAACCAGGGCACCCTAAATCACACATACCTCCAAAGGATAGGGTACAAATGGCATCTTGAAGTCCTATACAAATTTCACCACTTAGCTCACGAATGAACTGACCAATAGGACCCAACATACTTAAAATAGCATCTAATACTTTACCAGCATTCTTCAATAACATCTCCAACAGCTTTGTAATAAGTCTCCAGAGATCCGCAAAGAAATCAGCATATATACCGCCGCCAGTAAACATCTCGACAATACCTCCAAAGACCTTGAATATGAGACTCAATATTTCTATGGCAGCATCAGAGAAGAACTGCCTAAATATATTCAAAATAATCTTAAAGGTTCTAAAGATGGCACCAGCACCACGGGCCAGACCTTCAAATAAATCCTCAAATCCATCAAATAAGATTTCCAACCAGTTGAATACTATGTTAATTTCATCTATGATGAAGTTAAAGACCGGCTGCGTGAGACTTCTGCTAAATCCTGCTGTGCCACGCAAAATATTCTCGATAAATTGTACAGCATGATTCAGCATGTTGAGGATTTCAATCGGTAAATCTAATTGCACAAATATAATCTTTGCGAAACCAGTCCTGACTCCATTGCTTACAAGACCGACTGGGAAGATGGAGGATATTGTACTAGACAGACCAGCTGCTGTACGTTGAAGATCACATAAGCGGTTGCCTAAGTTCACAGTAATACCATTAGCACTACCTCCCAGCAATTCAAACAATACCATAACGAGTTCACGAACTTCGTAAATAATCAAATTCAAAGCTGTTCTCACTGTCATAGAAGTACTACAAATAAAGTCATGGCTTCCATAGATCCTACAACTCTTACTACTATAAGTCATCGCCAATGCATCGTACAATTCCTTTTGTTCATTCCAACGGTCTTGATTGTAAGCCAATATGGTTGTTGACACCAATGGGTAGCTCATGTCCTCACAATAACTATTTTCTGCACTATCGTATGCAGGATGTAGCTTTGAAAACACTCGATCAACTACAAGACCCACCTCTGATATTATATGAAAAACCCATTCAGCATGATGTGTATTACACCAGTGGGGACTCGCTTTATAATGTCGATCCAACACATCATTTGTGAATGCAGTTTGGCTAATCTCTTGTGGCGTGTCAGGGAAGTTAAAAATACATGAACAAAGTGATGTATCTTCCAATGGTAAACCAATATTACACTGGCATCCTTCCTTGTTCTCATCAGTACACATAGGAACAGCATTGAAGGCATTACTGGTGGTGTAGCACATATCATACCGTATAGTATCGTGTATGGGTTCACAACGGCCCCTGTAAACCATAAAACCAGGGCGTGGTGTGGCGCAATCTGTAATAGTCTCACCCTTATCTATCCACCATTCCTCCAACACCTTTTCACTCACTCCATATCCACAATTTACTTTGTGATGGAAGAATTTAAACAGTATAATATCTGGGAGATTTAATATCGTTTTGATGGCTATCCGCACACCCTCGATCCATAAACGAATATATGTACCCAGTGCGAAGATTGGTAAATCGGGAATTTTGGTGCGCCCCAATAGATTCATCATTCTATCATAATTGGCAAATACATTGGCTTGAAGGTTAGGTTGTCCACAAAAAGGATCATAATCGGGTACACCAAATGGATACTCCTCTGTAAATTCCGCTGGCCTGTAGCCTTTAGGTATGTCACATTTACATTTTGAAGAATCTGTAGTCATGTCCCATGTGTTCTCTTTCCTGTACTCACAAGATATAAATTGGTCACGAGGGTAGCTAGGACCGTCATACCGTTGAAGCGTTCGTAATACGTTTTGCTCCTGAGTGAAGATAGACTTCCACAACAATTCTCCCACTAAATTAGTACCTATGTAAAATGTATTAGCAGCAATAGTGGTTGTCAAATACGGTATACATGCGACAGTCACTGTCCACTTATCTGAAGGCTCACATGTCAATCTCACGTGATCAGGTATGCCTACAATCTCCACAGCATTACCAGTTACCACCGACTTTGCTATGGCTTTTGTAAAGGAATCTGCTATCTCCAACAGCCAAAAGCCATTGTTAGCAATATTTAATATCATTAAATCAAACTGTTCGGACGCCTGATCAAACCTCATCGCCTTCATCATATAGTCCACATTTGTGATGTAGAACGGTATGGGGAGCATTATATGCATAGCTGTGCGGTACAACGTGTGTAGAAAGTGGGTAGCACTCATTACACCCCGTGATAAAGTAGTAAAGATGAACTCCTCTGGGACACCCTGGAACTCGAAATCATCGACAAATAATTGTATCGATTTTTTCAATCCATCCTCCAACACTCTATCTAAATATTTCATGAAATTATAGAACGCGCCGTTCCAGTGGTAAAGCGTTTTCGTTAAGTGAGGGAATTTAGGACCTAGCAGTGGAAGAAGCTGAAACACTGTTTGAACCATGCTAACTGGTACGTTCACAGCATGATTCACCGCCAACGGCAACTCTTTTTGACGCACCACAGTAAATCCAATATCTAATACATCATTCAATCCTTCACATACACATTTTGTAATATTTTGTTGATGTGCAAATATTTTTTGTAAATCATCAATCACTTCTGTCACTGGCAATTCGTTCATAAAGATATTATTTTCTGCACTCATTGCTCCAACTCCTGTCCAGGTGAATAGACTACGGAAACCAGCAATAAATGTTTCTACTATTAGCTTAACAGTAACTAGCATACTACTGAAATCACATTTTATTGCTATGGCGATGCTACCTTTCGTCGCTTGTGAAGTTACCACATAGTTATAATTGTACAGTGGAATAAAGAAGTCGTAAATAACTCGCAGAATTTGTCCTACACTAAGAAGCACGTTCTGAAACAGTGGTTGAATTATACAGCGCCATGAAGTATCACCCGTTCGCAATACGATGCTTGTATTGCCAGAAATCTCCAACAAAATTAAAGCGGCTACGGTTAACTGCAATAATTGCTTTGAATTCTGGAATATATTTGAAGCAAAACCAAAACCAGTGTCTGTCACTCCAGATATCATATCACCTACGGCATCTGTGATGGTGGTCGTCAACAGTTGGAACTGAACCATTACTACATTGTTTATTGAAGGCTCTGGATGACGACCACTTTGCTTTGATAATACAGTGAACAGATATGTGAGAAACAGTGCTCCTACACACAGCGATAGAAAAATCAAAAGACTAGTGAAAAATACATACATCAATTTTATTTACATTACTCTCTCAATATATACTATAACTTAACAGAAAGACCACCAACAATATCCACTTTCGCGTGGTCGTTCAACGCTGAAGTTAGTAGTAGTTTTAAGTTTCAAAAAATTGGTCCGCACTTGTTCTTCGTAACAAAGTAAACTAAGCTTATTTAAAACGGACACACAGTCATCCTTCTTTTCAATATTTACATGGAAGAAAAAGAACCCGTACTTTGCTGCCACCTTCTTTCCTAATTCAACAACACCCAATGACAGTATACAAAATCTTTTTCCATATTCCTGATTTTTTACATCGGCTAATATATTCATCATATGACGAAAAGTTTGGTGATCATTATATACAAATATTATCAAATCACATCCCTTTAAAAAATTATTTACAACTGATTTGAAGCGCTCAGAACCACTGGTATCCCAAATTTGTAGAGTAACACTGTAGTCGCTTCTATATACAACATAATCAACACCTATGGTTGGACAATATGAAGTCATAGAGGTTTTTCGAAGGTAATTTAAGAAGCGGGTTTTTCCTACACCACTAGCACCTAATATTATAGTCTTTATGTTCATTTTTATTCATATATAAACAAACGTTGCTATATAGAAAATGTCTGCTGTTCAGGCTAAACTTCCGGTATACTGGATTCCAGACTCTAGTGTTGATAAATGTAAGTCATGTTCAACAGTATTTGGATATCTACTAAGAAAGCATCATTGTCGTAGATGTGGTCATATTTTTTGCAGCAGTTGTGCAAACAATTTTGGAAGCATACCAACATATTTACCTAAAACAATACACTACAGTGATATTGGAAACAAACTGAGACTATGCACTCCATGTCTACACGAAATAAACACGGCAAAAAAAAGTAGAACGTTGGTAGAGGTATTATCCTTTCTTCCTGTTGAAGTCAGTGATTTCAAAACGTTAAGGGTACTTAGTAAGGCTTATTTAGAAGCTACCAACTATGTATTATCCATTTTAAAAGGATTACCATATAAAATCACATATGATAAATTTTCCAAAATAGAGAAGAGATTGATTAAGAATTTTTGGAAATATTTCACAGGACACTCAAAATATATGATACAAACGTTACGATGCATGACGGGAATAACAAATGATGAATCATTATCTAATATCATCAGAGTATACAAAGACGGTAAGAAGATTGAATCTTGTGACAATTTGTACTGTACAACATGTTGTTCAACCCTAACAACATATGATATATTAGAGATACTATATGGCTACCCTGGAGTACAAATATTAGAGAATCAAGAAGCAGAGGTTTATTTTGGAACGCTATTGTCTACAGTCGATATAGATGATTTAAGCCTCTTTATTCCATATTTTTTAACTATAGGTGTCACAGAGGCATGTCAACGCTTAGTTAATAACTATATTCTACCACGCGTGCTGGAGGATATGAATTTTGCGTACAAAATGTACTACGAATGTAGACTATGTAAAATGGGTGATACGAGAGTATCTGACTATTATGTATCACTAATGGAAAGAGTGCTCCAACTGGTAGATCAAAAGCGAAGAGATGAATTAGCAAAGTGTGATATGCTAATACACTATTTAGAAAATCCACACGTGGACAAACAAAATAAGATAGATGACTTGTGCCCTGTAGTCATGCCATACAATACCTCCATCATCATAGAAAAAGTACACTTAGATAAAATGAAGCAGCTCAACACCTTCACCAAACCATATGTACTACCCATCACCACTAAACATGGAAACAAAACACTTCTCATAAAAAAAGAAGACTTACGAAAAGATAGGCTAGTTGTAATTGTTAAATATATACTTAGTAAAACGATAAAGAACGTGAAACTGACTCCATATTCAGTGTTTCCTATTCATGGAAGCTACGGTTGGATTGAAATGATTGACAATGTAGAAACATTATACGATATACAACAAAGAACTACACTACAAAATTACATACTGGAAAGAAACAGTCATTTAAACATTACACAAATAAGACGAGACTTTATTCAAACATGTGCATCTAATGCATTGTTGACCTACATGATTGGTGTTGGAGACCGCAACCAACATAATATCTTAGTCAAAGGCTCGGG
>Ga0310343_10000979_pt1 | contig 14292 bp, 12 predicted proteins | sample HC15DNA2025_MG_FD_203519 | JGI IMG/M metagenome (GOLD analysis project Ga0310343, IMG submission 203519) | Marine microbial communities from station ALOHA, North Pacific Subtropical Gyre - HC15-DNA-20-25_MG | ecosystem: Environmental > Aquatic > Marine > Oceanic | place: Pacific Ocean: North... | reverse complement strand
TGTTTATATTGAATATTGTCAATATTTAATCTTTTTATTAGAATAACGTATCAAATACTCTCCTTTTTATCATTTTGTTTATAATTTTTTCACTAATTAATAAATTAGCTAATTTCGTATAAAAAATAATCTAATATATTGATAATTTTACGTTACCCCTCCCCTCTTACAACAACTATTTAAATTATTTATTATTCTTAGCAAAATATTATTTTTAGTGTTATATTTAGCCTGTAATGCTCTGTAATATTCATACTCAATTCATATTGAAGGTTTCTGATAAATCAAAACATAATAAAATATAGCATTTTATTTAGTGACAAACTCATCTATAAGTGCTAAATTTTTTTATTATGATTATTAAAAGCATTGATATTTTTCATGCATCAGATGGCACAAGAAACAATATATTCATAGAGATTGCAACTAAGGATGGAATTGTTGGTACTGGTGAATGTTACTCTATAGGACCTGATAAATCTGTTATCTCATTTGTAGAAGAAATAAGATCTTGGTTTATTGGAGAAGATCCTACAAGAATAGAATGGCTTCTAAAAAGGGCTAAAAATAATCTTAGATTCCCTCTAGGTCAAGTTGGTTGGTCTGCCCTTTCAGGAATAGATATAGCATTATGGGACATAATAGGTAAAAATTCTAATCAACCTATATATTCTCTACTTGGGGGAGCTACAAGAAATAAAGTTAGAGTTTACCATGCAATATATGGAGATTCTCCTGAAGAGTTAGGGAACAATGCATTATCTTTGATTGAAGAAGGGTATTCTGCTTTCAAGACTAACCCCCTTCCATCATACTGGAGAACTATTAACTGGCTAGATGCAGTAAAAGAGGCTGATAACAGACTGAGTGTTATTAGGAGTATTGTTGGAGATGAGGTTGATCTTGCAGTTGATTTTCATACATCCATACCTGAGCCTTCCAAGTCTATTGAACTTTCAAACACTTTATCAGACTATAACCTTATGTTTGTTGAGGAACCAGCTAGAGCAGACTTTGTAAATTCAAGCTACGAAATTAGAAAAAATATTAGAGTTGCTCTAGCCACAGGAGAAAATTTGTATGGCATTCATAGATTTACTGAACTTATGAACTCAAATGCAGTTGATATTATTCAGCCAGATCTACTATGTTGTGGAGGACTTTTAGAGGCAAAAAAAATCGCAGCTATTGCTGAAGCTCACTACGTTACGGTAGCACCTCATAACCCCTTGGGTCTCATAAGTACAGCAGCTAGTATTCACCATGCAGCTTCAATTAATAATTTTGCCATTCTAGAATGGCACGGTGATAATAAAAAAGAAAAATCTAAATTTATAAATGAAGATTGGTATCCTGTAAAAGGTTTTTTCAATCTTCCAAACGAACCAGGCCTAGGAATGAGTTTAAACCATAAAGAAATATCAAAAAATCCTCCAATGAATTGGAGTAGAGGTTTTAAGGATTATCAGGACGGATCTCCTGGCTTTCTATAAATTATCAGTTACAAGGTTAATAAAATGAAAATAACTAAAATAGAGTGTCTCTTATCTACACATAAAAGCAATGGAAATCTTGTTTATGTTAGAACTCATACAGAATCTGGACTTTATGGTATTGGAGAGATTTATCATGTAGGACCTGACAAAGCAGCGCCTGCATGGGTGGAATATTTCGCTGAACAACTAATTGGACAAGATGCTTTTGAAATAGAAAGAAATTGGGCTTTATGTTATCAAGGTGCTAGATTTCCTATAGGATCATCTGGTTTATCGGCTCTCTCCGGAATTGATCAAAGTTTATGGGATATAAAAGGAAAATACTTAAATATGCCCGTATATGAATTACTGGGAGGTAAATACAGGGAAAGAATAAGAGCGTACTTTGATATTCATGGATCAACTCCAAATGAACTTGCTGACGATGCAAAAAAATATGTTGACAGAGGGTATACAGCGCTGAAAACAAGCCCGTTTAACCCTAATTGGAGAGATATGACATGGAACCAAGCCCTAAAAGATGCAAGAGAAAGATTTTTGGCTATAAGAAGTGCAATAGGAGATAACATAGAGGTAGGATTTGATGCCCACGCAGCTATTTTCGAGCCTATTAGAGTTCTCGAATTATCAGATGTACTAATGGAGTTTAATCCGTGGTTTGTTGAAGAACCAATTAGAATGGAAAATAGATATGAAATGGGGAAATTAAGGGAAAGAATGAATTGTAAACTTGCAACAGGTGAGTGCTTGTACACAAAATTTGAATTATGGGACCTTGTTAGAGAAAATGCAGTTGATATCTTACAACCTGAATTATGTATTGTAGGAGGTATTACAGAAATGAGAAAAATTGCATTTATGGCTGAAGCTCATGATCTTACAGTAGCACCTCACAATCCTATGGGGCCATTGGCAACTATAGCAAATTTACACTTTGATACGGCAACTTCTAATTTTTTAATACAAGAAACTAGAAATTACAAAGAAAATGAAATAGAGTCTGTTACAAATATTCCTACAGTGGTTGAAGGATTTTATAAATTACCTGAAGGCCCCGGATTGGGTATAGATATAAATTATGAATTTTTCAATAAATATCCATACAAAACCTCATGGCATAGAGGCGACAGAGTTTACCCTGATAATTCAATCGCATATATTTGATTTAATTTGATCCCGATGCTCCAACAGAACTAGCCCAAGCACCTTTAGCCATCATACCACCATCCACATTGAAATGAGATCCTGTTATAAATTGAGCATTATCACTAGATAGAAATAATGCCATTTTTGCTATTTCTTCAGGCTTTCCATTTCTCCCCAGAGGATGAGCTTGGGCAGAATTTATTAGCCCTTCTTTAATATTTTCTCCAGTTCCTTCAAGAGCATTAAAAACCATAGGAGTTTCTATAGTTCCTGGATTTATTGAAGCAAAGCGTATGTTATCTTTTGCAAAATCTAAAGACATTTGTCTCATTAATGATAAATCTCCCCCTTTTGATGCGGCGTAAGCTGGAACAAGAGGCATTGATTGTAATCCCTGAACACTAGCTACAGAGATTATTACTCCTTTACCAAGTTTTTTCATATGAGGAATTGAAAATTTTGCCATCAAATATCTACTTTTTAAATTTACATTAATTATTTTATCCCACATTTCTTCTGATAGATCTACTGCATTAAGATATGAGTCAGGCGGTTGTATTGCAACATTATTAAATAATACGGATAAAGATTTATAATTACTAATTGCCATATTTACCGCATCTAGGCAGTTCTGAGATTTACTAGCATCTCCATGAAAAAATTGAGCTTCTCCTCCTTCCTCAACTATAGATTTTACAATATCTAAACCAGCATTTTTATTTATGTCAAAAATTGTTACTAATGAACCTGCTTTTGCATATGCTTTTGCAGTGGCTGCTCCGATACCCAAAGCGCCTCCTGTAACTAAAACTGATTTACCTATTAATTCTTTATACATATTTTCTCCATAAATCTTGGCCTTTTTGCCTTGAACTTAAAACAAACTAAATGTAAATTCAAGTTATACTTATTTTTTCAAGTCTATCACAATAACGAGTACTAAAATTTTTCAAATAATTAATAATTTTATATCTGATCTAAAAATCTTGGGTAAAGATTACTTTTTGCTTTGGCTGTCAGGAATTAGCATGCTTGTAGCGATGCAACTAAGATTACTTGCAAGTACTCAATGGTTATTTGAGGAAACCGGCTCTGCAGCGTCACTTGGTCTTTTAGGAGTTATTCAACTAGGAACGATGCCATTAATCATATACGGCGGGCTTTTAGCAGATATTTTTGACAGAAAGAAACTTATGATATTTACCCAAGGATTTTCTTTTTTTGCACTTCTTTTCTTAACTTTTGTTGCTTTTATGAATATGTTAGCCCCATGGATGATATTTGTAATAACAGGCCTTACAGCAATAGTGAATATGTTAGGTAATTCAGCTAGACCAGCTTTATTACCAAGAGTAATAGAAAAACAAAACATGACTAAAGGCGTTACCATTCAAACTGCATCATTCCAAATTGGGCAAATTGTATCTCCATTAATATTTATGTTATTTTATGTTCAATTTGGTGTGACTGTAACATTTTTAGTTGGAACAATTTTTGGATTAATTAGTATGATTAGTCCAGCGTTAATAATGGCAGACGGTAAACCAGATAAAACAATAAAAAATATATCTCAAATTTTAGCTCTAAAAGAAGGAGCTAAATATGTTTTCAAGCATCCAATTTTACCTGGCTTATATTTATTAGATGTAGGAGTTACAATACTGAGTTTCTACAGAATGCTTTTTCCTTTATTTTCTCAAGGCCTGTATGGCATGGGAGCAGAAGGCACAGGTCTACTAGCCTCAGCAAATGCTATGGGAGGGGTACTTGGATCATTAGTTGTTCTAGTTACAGAAAAAATAAAAAGCAAGGGAAAAATAGTACTTTATTCTACTATGACTTATGCAATTGGTTTAATATTGTTTGGATTAAACCCTATTTTTTGGATCGGATTAGTGATTGTAGCACTTCTAGGTGCAACTGATTCAGTTGGTATGACTATGCGGCAAACAATTGTTCAATTAACAACTCCTGACAGATTAATTGGCAGAGCCTCTAGTGCTCATTCTTTTGCAGCTCAAAGTGCTAATAATATAGGCCAAATGGAAGTAGCATTTTTGGCTGTAATTATAGGGGCTAGTGGGACTATGGTAGTAGGTGGAGTATTATCAATATTTATAGTTATAGCAATTTGGATTAAGGTTCCTGGGATCAGAAACTATGTTTATAATCAAAAATAATCATTAACTCCACGTTCGATCATGTGAATCAATATCATTCCATTCATCTGTATTCTCAAACAATCCTTTTGGATAAACAGAAAAAAATCTTCCGCGTTTATCTGACGCCGGATCAGCTAAATATTCGGCTATAACTTCCTCATTGAGTTCAATGCCTAAACCTGGGCCTGATGGAAGATTTACATATCCATCATTAATGATTTTTTTATCGTTCGATCCTATAACACTAACTAAATCATCCCACCAAGGATTATCAACAGAGTGCATTTCTAGAGCTATGAAATTATCGATTGCAGCAGCACAATGTACATTAGCCATTGCAACTACTGGAGAGCCAGCCTGATGCAATGCTATGCCAATTCCAGCATCTCTACAATAATCTGCTATTTTTTTAGTTTCTATAATTCCACCAGAAGTTGCTAAATCAGGGTGAGCAATGGAAATTGCTCTTTCTTCAACAAGAGGTTCAAACCCCGATTTCAGATATATATCTTCTCCTGTACAAACAGGAGTATCGACTCTATTTTTTAGCATTTTCCATTGGTCGACAAATTGCCAAGGTATCATATCTTCATACCAAGCCAATGAAAATTCATCTAGAGCTTTACCAATTCTTATTGCATTTTCTACTCCCATATGACCAAAATGATCAGATGCTAGTGGAATTTCATAGCCGATAACATCACGAACAGCGGAAACATAGTCTTTCATTTTCGAAATTCCATAATCAGTAACTTGAATACCAGTAAATGGGTGCATAATTGTAGCAGATTCTTTGATTTCTCTCTTGTTAATTACTCCATTCTCAAATTCTGAAGCGATCCACAAACCTATATCCATTTTCAAAAACTCAAATCCTGCTTCCATTCTACCTTTCAATGCTTCTCCCATTTCATTAGGATCCTTTTTAAGAGGGGTGTCAGCATATACTTTGACTTTGTCTCTATACTTTCCTCCAGCAAGCATATAAGCTGGTACACCGTACGCTTTACCAGCTAGATCACATAGGGCCATTTCTACTCCACATACACCTCCTCCAAGCCTCCCATGACCACCAAATTGTTTGATTTTTTGGAATAATTTATCAATTTCACAAGGATTTTCACCAAGAAGTCTACTTTTAAGCATTAGTGCATATCTAGCAGATGCCCCATCACGTACTTCGCCCAAACCAATAATATCTTGATTAGTAAAAATCTTAATTATTGGCCATCTCCATCCACCCTTGCCTATTACAGCAATTCTCATGTCGGTAATTTTTAATTCGCTAGGACTTGAACTTTTAGAAATATTTGTTGTCATGGTATTATCCTTTACTATATTTGTGGTGCTGGAGATCCATCTGAGTTCAATATTCCAGCAAAAATAAGAGCATCTTTTATCTCTTCAATTTGGTCTAAATCTAATGGCAAATTAGGTTTTCTAGGTATAGTTCCTTCGTATCCAAGTAAATTTAACCCTGTTTTTTGGACCCCTACCCCCCAAGATATCCCAAGAAAATCAATCCAATTAATTTTTTGCTGGAGTTCTTGTGCTTCTTGAAAACGTTTGTTGATACACAAATCTATTATATCTCTAGCAATATGGGGTCCCCAGTTACCAAAAAGTAAACAAGCGCCAACAGCTCCGATCATTCCTGATGGTAGAAGTAGAGCACCATTACATGACCAAAACTTAACTTTTGGGTTTATAAAAGCAGGCATCCTAGTTTCATACCTAAAGTTAAGTGAATGTATGTAAGCGAACATATTATCCATAGAAGTTATATCCGACAACTCTTGAGGAGAGATATCAATCCCACCGGGAGATTTTGGTTGATGTATTGGAATTATGGGCAGAGGGCTATTTCTGGAGATCTCTTCAAAATATGCTTGTATGGATTCCTGATTAGGTTTTTTGTGATAATGTTGAGGAGATGATGGTGGTATTCTAACTCTAACCATGTCAGCACCATTTTTTGCATAAAGTTCAGACATCCTAATAGCTTCTGTTGGCGAAAGAGCATCTATTCCTCCAATAACAAATTTTCTTCCACTGTGAGCCTCTGCTACAGTTTTCATAGCTTTAACTTTCTCCTGCTCACTTATGTGGAATTCTTCTCCACCATAACTACCAATAACGAAACCAGAAAGAGCAGTATTACAAAATTTCTCAATATTTCTTGCTAATGCATCATAATCTAATGAATCATCATCTTTAACAGGTAAATTTGTTGGAGCAACTATAATAGGATCACTATCCGGAATATTACTATTTGACATGTATTATTTCTCCTTTAAGATACTTATCTAAAACTTCTTCGTTTATTTCTATACCCAAACCTGGATTTTTAGGAACCTCTACTGAACTACCCTTAAGTATAAATCTATCAGTCAATTCTTCTCTAATGGGATGAGGAGTTTGATCAAACTCTAAAACTGACTGATTCTCATAAGGAGAATTGATTTGGCTATTATTTAGGATTGGCTGAACTGACATGCAGTGTAATACAGCCGCAAAACTTATGCCCGTACCCCAATAGTGTGGATTTATTTTTACTCCAAACGAATTAGCCATATTTCCAACTTTTCTCATTTCAGACACTCCGCCAACTGAGCAGATATCAGGTTGTATGATATCAAAAACATTTTCTGATATCACCCTAGAAAATTCTAGACTTGTATGAAGAGACTCTCCGCCAGATATAGGAATTTTGGAATTATCTGTTACGTAACGATTACTATGAAAGTCTCTAGATGGACAGGGTTCTTCAAACCATGTTAAGTTGTTCTCATGAACAAGTTCAGACATCTCCAAAGCTGTTCTTTTATCATAAGCCTCATTTGCATCAATCATAAGTCTAATATTTGGACCAATTGCTTCTCTTGTTTGGTTGACTCTTTTAGCATCATCACTAATAGACAAACCACCTACCTTCATTTTCATACCAGTAAAACCATCTTCAATATACCCAAGCGCTTCATCTATATGAGGCTTTATTGGAAAGCCTTCAAGATAATATAATCCTGTAGCATAAACAGGAATATCGATTTTCAAACTTCCACCAAGAAGAGTAGATATTGGTTCATTCATAAATTTACCCCTAATATCATATAATGCAATATCCAATGCACTCATAAAGGAAGACGCCCCAGCAAAGCCATGACTTTGAAATGTTTTCTCAAAAATCTTGTTATTAATTTTGTTTATATTATGGGAGTCTTCACCTATAACAAATTCAGCTAAATGTTTCATCTCAAGACATGTATTGTAGGATCCATATGTTTCACCCCAACCTATATAATTTTCTGAGGTTGTAAGTTTCATAATTATAATACTTCTTGATGTAGTCCAACTTTGCGACCAACCAAAAGGCTTATCTAATTTTGCTTCTAAATACCTTATCTCAATACTTTGGATAGTGCCTGTAGAGTTTCCCATATATCAACTTTATTTCTAAATAAAAATTTAAACATTAAAAATATTACCAACTTTTTAATAAATAAACATATAAAAAAATGTAAAATTAACTACTATTATGAAGATTTATAAAATATTTTTTTTACCTGTTTTTATCCTTATTTTTTTTGGGTGCTCATCTAATGAAAAACAAGTAGATATAAATGTTCGTTTACTTGCTAGCGACATAGGTGTTGGAAAAGCTAGATTACCTTTTATTCTTAGTGATGAAAACAATAATCCCTTATATGACATTAATAACAATATTACTATAGAATATTGTCAAGAAATTTGTGAAGAAAAAATTCTTCAAGAAAAGGTTCAATGGAGACAATGGCCGATCAAAGGAGGTATTTACACCACATATCTTAATTTCAATAAACCTGGATACTGGAAAATTTATCTCTCCTACACAAAAGATGGAAATAACTATAATGGAGAAACAGCAGTTTTAGTTAAATCAAATACAGAGTCTCCAGATATCGGTGATTTAGCGCCGCTAACAAGTACTAGAACTGCTAATACAAAAGAAGAAATCAAGAAAATTAGCAGTGCAATAGATCCCGACCCAAGGCTTTACGCCAATGACTTAGTAGATTCTCTAAGTAGCAAGAGGCCAGTTTTATTATCATTTTCTACTCCAGGTTTCTGTTTTACCAAAACATGTGGGCCTCAAGTAGACATATTAACGCGACTAGCAGATAAATATTCAAATATTATTGATTTTATACACGTAGAAATTTTCGAAAATCCAAATGAAATGTTACTTGAAGGTGATTATTCTATTGGAAGGCAGTCAGAAATTGTTTATCTGTGGGAATTAACTACAGAACCTTGGACATTTTATATAGATGAAAACGGAGTTATAGTTGATAGGTTTGAAGGGTTTGTAAATATTGATGAAATTGAAGAATCAATCATAACTAATCGGATATACTAGTAATATATTTTTTATTATCTTCTGATAATTCAAAACTAATTTTTACAGGAAAATCTTGAACTATATGCTCCTGTAAATGAGAGGGAAAAAATCCTATAAATTCTTTATCAGAATGAAATTCCCACTCTTTCCCTTTAAAATCGACAATTCTTATACTAGAAAATGTTGTTATAGATGTTTGTTCAAAGTCAATAATTCTTCCTTCTACAAAATCACTTTTTTCGCTCTGAGATGATACGATTAACAAAATTATTAATAATGAAAGTACTGATAAAATTATAATTATTCTTTTAGACATAAAATTAAATTTCTTAAGATTAGTATATAAAACATAAAGATTTCAAATAAACAAAACTTTTTACTTATATTGAACAATAATAAAAACAAATTAGATAAAGAAAATATTGTGAGAAGGCCAAGACAGTCGGAATTATCACCTGTTCTTACTCAAGTTGAAAAACGGAAAGTGTCATATAGGGGCCCTACATCTCCTCTAATACTTGTATATAGTTTTTTTGCGTTTGCGATTATTGGAACAATACTTTTATCATTACCCATTGCTTCAGAGGAAAATAAATTTACTACACCTAATATTTCTCTATTTACCTCTATTTCAGCTATCACTGGTACAGGATTAATTGTTGTAGGAACCGATAGTTACTGGTCAATTTTTGGTGAAATAGTTATTGGTGTTTTAATTTTTGTTGGCGGTTTAGGATTTATAACAGGAATAGCTTTTCTTCTTTTCTTAAGTAGTGGGCATAAGTTAGAAAATAGAATGATTACAAGAACTGGACTTGGTGAAAATAGAATTGGAGTAATCTCTTCTATGGCAAGAAATATTATATTGGTTGCAGTATTAATCCAAATAATTGGATCTATAATATTTTTTATTAAATGGAATTTTTTTACACCTTTATGGTCAGGAATATCTTCTACACAAACCCTTTATCAAAGTATATTTTTATCAATATCATCATTCAACAATGCAGGATTTGAAATCCTCCCAGATTCAAAGATGGGCGGTAGCAGTTTAATAGGATTTGCAGATGACAAAATAATCTTAGCAACTATTTCGGTAATGATATTGGTAGGTGCATTGAGTTATGCTACCCTCGCAAATATTATTTCTAAGAAAAAATGGGGGTTATTGAATCTTGATACCAAACTAGTAATTATTGGAACTGTATTTGCTCTAACACTTGGATTTATAAGTTTTTTTGTAATTGAATTTAACAATGCTAGTAGCATTGGTAATGACAATATTGTTAACAAAATCTCTCAATCCTTATTCCACTCAGTTAATAGGACTTCCGGCTTCTCTAGTATAGCTTATAATAATCTTGAAAATTCAAATATTAATGTAACGGCATTGCTAATGTTTATAGGCGGAACTACTTCTTCGGTCGCAGGTGGGATTAAGGTTAATACCTTGATGATTATACTGATCGCTACATATTCAATTTTCAAAGGAAAGGAAAATATATCATTTAGTAATAGGAAAATTAATTCATTTGATGTATTAAAATCTATGGCCGTGGGCGCTACAGCAATTGTAAGTATAATGCTATTAATCATTTTATTTCAGATCTTTGAGCCTAATGCTGATTACAGAGAATCTGTATTCGAATTAGTTTCTGCATTTGCAACCTGTGGTTGGTCTATAGGAGAGACAAACCAATATAGTACAGGAGGACAACTAATATTATCAATAGCTATGTTCACTGGTAGATTTGGACCAATTACATTAGTGTTATTTATGTCTAAGGAGAGTAAAGAAGATATTATATCTTATCCAGAGGAAAGAGTTAGGGTTGGATAGTATCATTTGATTTTCAAGATAACTGACTTAAGCAAAGCTAAAGAAAATATCATAGTTGATACAACACATATAGTGGGTCCAGATGGTAAATCCAAATGATATGAAAAATATAAACCTATTATGGAGGAAGCAATACCTATTATAATTCCCAGAATAATAACACTTTTGAATCTCTTTACAATTAGACTAGCTGTTGCTGCAGGAGTTATTAATAATCCAACAACTAAAATAATACCAACTACCTGAAGAGAAATTACAATGACGATTGAGAGTAATACTAGTAACAAGTAATCAAGTTTTTGAGATGGAATACCTGAAACTGTTGCTCCATAATAATCAAATCCAACATATACTAAAGGTCTATAAAAAATGAGTGTTATTGTAATAACCGCCACGGATAGTATCGAAGTAATTATTAAATCGAGATTAGATACACTTAATACTTGACCAATTAATATTTCTTCTAAATTAAATCTTGTACCTCCAATTACCGACATGATTATCAAGCCAATTGAGAAAAGAAAAGAAAAAATTATTCCAATTGATGTATCTGTGGAAATTTTGAATCTTCTAACTAAAAAGCCTATCAATAACGCTATGGCTATTGCGTTAGGTATAGCCCCTAGAAATGCATTTACACCAATTGAGTACGCTATAATCATTCCTGGTAAAACTGAATGAGCCATTGCATCTCCCATGAAACCTAATTCACGATTTATAACAAAAGCACCTAACAGAGGGCATACGATACCAATGAGAATACACACGAAAGTAGCTTGTAAAAAAAAATTATAGGTTAGGGGTTCAACAAGTAGATCATAAAACATTAATAATGTCTTCCAATTCTATGATCTATCAATCTATCCTTGTGAACTCCATATAACTCTTTTAATACATCTTCAGTTAGAACCTCTTTAGGTGAGCCAAAAGCACAAATATGGCCATTCAAACATAAGACTTTATCATATCTATCAGATAAACTATTTAAGTCATGGGTAGACATAAGAATTGTTTTCGATTCAGATGTTAGCAATTTTAGCACGTCAGTAATATCTTCTTGCGAACCAAAATCAACTCCACTAAATGCTTCATCTAAAAGTAATATTTCTGACTCTTGAGCTAGCGCCCTTGCAATGAATGTTCTTTGTTTCTCTCCACCTGAAAGATTGCCAATCATTTCATCCTTTTTTGCATACATATTTACTTTTTTAAGTGAATCCAAAATCAAATCATTAGAAAAACCTAAAATATTTCGAAAGCCACCTCCTCGGATTTTTCCCTGTGAAACAACATCGTATACAGTAAGGGGGAACTTCCAATTAATCATTTCTTTTTGAGGTACATAACTTATCTTACCTAAACTTTTTTGTGGACTTTTACCATTTATTTTGATTTTTCCATGCGTTAAGTTCTCTAAACCAGCTATAGCATTGAATAAAGTACTTTTGCCTCCTCCATTAGGACCCAATACTCCAATAAAAGATCCTTTGGGAATTGAAAATGATACATTATCTAGAGCAAGGATGTTGTCATATTCAACACAACAACTCTCAACTTCAATACAACAGTTTGCTATATTTATTTCATTGTGTTTACTATCCATATTTTATACCTCATTAATAGAATAATTATACACAATTGATACTACGTATCAAAACCCTAGGCACTACATACCTAAATACTAAAAACACTTTTCTTTCATGAAATCTCTTAGCAAATGAAGTAATCAATCAAAGAGTTTATAGCGAAATATTCCATGTCCTTCAGTACCAGCAAAAAGATATTGCCCATTCGGTGAAAAAGTTAGAACTTGTACTACTCCTGTATCTAATCCTTTGTTAGTTCGTTGCCAAGAATCGCCTCCATCTTGACTCAACAGCACACCGCTATTCCAATCAGCTATAGCAATGATATTCGTATTTTTTGGGTTAATTGCAATATCGATTGCGTGTGCGTGGTCACGTTTCGAGGTATTAATCGCCTCAGTACGCCAGAGTGTTTCTTCCCAACTTGCTCCACCATCAGTAGTTTTATAAACACCATGAACATTGGTACCTAGAAATATCTCTTGATCGTTTTGTGGATTAATTGCAATACTCATCGCATGTTTGCGTTGAATTATGTTAGAGTGATCCATATCTTCCATTTCAATTCTTTCACCATCGTCATTAACACACGTATGTCCACAATCATCCCATGACATACCAGCAGGCAAAGCACCTGTAAGATGTTTCCACGATTCTCCACCATTAACCGTATAGTACAACCCATCAAACAATGAATTTATATAGACTATATTTTCATCTTGGCTACTAACAGTAATATCTGATATATTACGGCTGTAGTTTTCATCCGGCAGTCCATTATTGATTGGGAACCAAGACATTCCTCCGTCAACAGATTTATACATTCCTGGCGACTGTTCAATTTCCTCTAATTGATGAGGATCGTGCCCTTTTATCTTTGATTGAATATAACCAGCATATAATACCATTGGATTTGAGGATGCTTCCTCGACAACATGTATGCCGAAAGATTCTTCAAATAAAGAATGTTCTATGTTTACTAATCCTGTAGCTATTTCCCAATCATTGCCTAGATTGTTTGAGTAATAAAGAAGCCCACTATTAGCATCAGTTGCAATAATGGTTTGGTTGCTATCATCATGTGATAAGAATTTAATTGCAAGACCGTCCCCAAGGCTCCTTGATTTGCCATATAGAATTCCCTGCCAAGTCTCGCCAAAGTCACCAGAAAGATGTATTTGACTTCGCCCGTTTGCAGCTATACAACCAGTGTGGCTTATAGAAATGCCAAGGATGTTTGCACCCGAATAGCCGTTACTCCATTCAATCCAAGTTTTTCCACCATCTTCAGTTTTAAAAACACCACCACCATAATTATTAATGAATACAGTATTAGGATCTGTCTTACTTACCACCATATCAATTGGATTCCCTGGCTTTATTCCCGGGGGGCCCCATTGCTCTTGTATAATCCATGTTTCTCCCTGATCTGTCGAACGAAGAAATTCATTTTCTCCCGCAACATAAACAATGTTTTTATCAGATTCAGCAAAAGCGACCGCACCAAACATCCCTAATCCTGAATAAAGAGGCGATACATCTTTCCAAGAAGCCCCTCCATCTATAGATTTATAAACCGCTCCTGAGTAATCGCGAAGAGAATTATCGACGTCGTTGCCGCTTGCAATTATGATTAGCTTTTCATCATATGGACTCTGGTCTGCTCCACCAAAATGCATTGACC
>Ga0310343_10000978_pt1 | contig 14294 bp, 14 predicted proteins | sample HC15DNA2025_MG_FD_203519 | JGI IMG/M metagenome (GOLD analysis project Ga0310343, IMG submission 203519) | Marine microbial communities from station ALOHA, North Pacific Subtropical Gyre - HC15-DNA-20-25_MG | ecosystem: Environmental > Aquatic > Marine > Oceanic | place: Pacific Ocean: North... | reverse complement strand
TCTGCACTTCTGGATTTGAGACTCTAAATTCTTCTGCCACAGCAACTGTTACTGGAAAAACTGTTGAAGAACCGTCTATTTCAATAGTTCCTGATAGTTTTTCATCAGAAGGGGCTGCAGGAGCTGCTACAGAATCATCATCGTCACTTCCACAAGCAGCAAATAGCCCAATACTTAGAATAGCAAAACCAAGAACCAGCCATTTAATTTGATTATTTATATAATCATTAATTTTAAGAAACATATTGTTCTTAACTCCTTATTTCGGTTATAAAACCTTAAATTTTTCGTGTACCACAAATTTATGTAGTATGTTACAAAATAGTAACTATTATAAGATTCAGATTAAAGAATTAAGAGAATGTTAAATCAAGAATTTACAATGTTAAATCAACGTTAAATTCAACGCATACTTAAAATGTCATTTTGGAATACTAAAGGTAAATTTACTTCCCTTAGCAATCTCACTCTCAACAAAAATATCACCTTCGTGGGCTTCAATTATATGCTTTGAAATTGCTAAACCTAGGCCAGATCCAGCTTTTGATCTTGAAGAATCTGACTTAAAAAATCTCTCGAATATGAAAGGTAAATGTTCTTCTATAATACCTTCTCCATCATCAGAGACTGAAAATAAAATACTGGTTTTTGACAAAGATGCAGAAATATTGATATTTCCATCCTTTGAAGTCCACTTAATTGCATTACTAAGTAAGTTACCAAAAACTTGTTCTATCTTACTTATATCAACTTTGATAGTTATATCTTGTTCTAATTTTTTTATTTTGAGATTTATACCTAAATCTTCACATTGAAAAATGAATCTATTATAAGTATCTTCTATCATTTTATTGACAGAGGTATCCTTTTTTACAAAATTTTCTTCACCTAAATCCATTTGAGTCAAGCTCATCATTTCATCTATTAATTTATTCATTCTATCTACATCTTCTAATATCAATAAAGTAAATTTTTCTGTAGTGGATTGGTCCTTAGAAATTTCTAAAGTTTCTGCGGATGCTTTAATACCCGCAAGAGGAGTTCGAAGCTCATGAGAAACATTTGAAAAAAACTCTTTTCTTGAATTATCAGCTTTTCTAATTTCAGTAAGATTAGTAAATATAACAAGTATCTGATTGAATGGTTCTTGGTCAGACAAAAAAAATGGTGCAGCATATACCAAGATACTTTTCTCATCTGAAAAAAGATTTAATTCTATAGATTTATTTTCTTTAGTGGAAAAAACGTCATCAATCATTGATAAAAATTCATCATTTCTTACAAAATCATTGATGTTCATACCAACATAAGGATCAATATTCGTACCTAATAGCTTTACTAATGCTGGATTGAAATTTTCAAGTTCTTTATTAGAATTAATTATTAATATTCCTTCATTTATAGAGTTAATTATTGCATCAGATGTAATTTTATTTTCTAAAGTTTGAACAATTTCCTGACTTAATGAATCTAAAACTCTATTAATTATTTTCGAATAATTTTCTAAACGAGTATTTTTAAAATTACTTAATCTGCCTATACTATTTTCTGAAGGGAGAGAAATCAATTCTCTATGAAAGTTTCTAAAATGTATTGAGTTTATTAGGCCAAAAGATAAATTAATTATTACCGAAGCAATTATAAATAAAAATCCAGCTATCAAAGAAAAAAAAGAAATTATTATCCCAAGAAAAAGTGAAATAATTACAAAGTAAGAATTATTAAAAATTATAGATAATATGTATATTAATTTGTTTCTAAGCAAATCACACCTAATAATTTAAAAACTAAAACTATACAATAACCCTATACCCTACAGCCCGTACAGTGCCAATAATGGCTTTTTGCGATGAGTTTTCAATTTTTGAGCGCAACCAACGTATATGAACATCAACCGTTCTTGTATCACCTATATAATCAAATCCCCACACATCTTTTAATAATTGCTCACGAGTAAATACTCTACCAGGAGATGATGATAAATAAGCAAATAAATCAAACTCTCTTGCTCGTAAATCTATATTATTTCCATCAACTATGACTTCTCTTTTTAATTTATCAATAATTACTCTGTCTGCTAGCTTAATTATTTCTTCAGACTTTGAATTTTTCACATCTACATTCATCTTCATTCTTCTGAGTTGTGATGAAATTCTTGCCATAAGTTCTCTCATACTGAAAGGCTTAGTAATATAATCATCTGCACCAGATTCAATACCGTAAACTTTGTCAAATTCTGAATCTTTTGCCGTAAGCATTATTATAGGTAAAATAGAACCATCTCTTCTAAGAGTTTTACATATTTCAAGACCACTTAATTTTGGAAGCATTAAATCTAATAAAATAAGATCTACGGGCTTTGATTTTGCTATGTTCAAACCTTCAGCACCATCTTCTGTACTATATACGTTATATCCTTGGCTTATTAAGTTATAACGAATAGCTTCACGTAATGTTCTATCATCCTCAACTAAAAGTAAATTAAATTGGTTTTCATTAAAATTCTTTTTGTTATCATTCATGTTCTTAAATATACTATTTTAAAGTTAAAAAAAATTAAATTACATTTAGATAGATCCAAATTTACTATCTACATAATCATCAACTAGACCAATAAAATCTTTTGCAATTGATGAGCCTGATAAAAATTTCGCCCTTTGACCATCTATAAATACAGGTGCCTTAGGATCTTCTCCTGACCCAGGAAGTGAAATTCCAATATTTGCTGCTTTAGACTCTCCGGGTCCATTAACAACACAACCCATAACCGCAACTTCTAAAGTGTTTGAGTTAGGGTACCTAGACTTCCACTCCGGTAAACGAATATCAATATGAGATTGGATTTCCTGAGCTAACTCTCTAAAAAATGTTGATGTAGTTCTACCGCATCCAGGGCATGCAGTAACTGCAGGCCTAAAACGACGAATACCTAGAGACTGTAGAATATCTTGACATAAACGAACTTCCTTTGCCCTGTCACCACCAATCTCTGGTGTCAATGAAGCTCTTATGGTATCACCTATGCCTGATTCCAATAAAATACTTAGAGCTGCTGTTGTGGAAACTACTCCCTTTTGTCCCATACCTGCCTCCGTTAGACCTAGGTGCAAAGGAAATGGGGACTTTTCTGAAAGCTCTCTGTATACAGCAACCATCTGATTCAGTCTAGAAACTTTACATGAAATAATAATATTATTTTCATTAAGACCCATATTAATTGCAGCCTCAGAACTAGACAGAGCGCTTTCTACTAATGCTTGATTTTCTACTAGTTCAGCACTTAAAGGATTTTTTAATCTAGAGTTTTCATCCATTTTTAAGGCTAAAACTTCTGGATCTAAGCTTCCTGCATTAACCCCGATTCTTACAGGTTTATTGTATTCTTTTGCTATGTTTATAAATTGTGAAAAGTTTTCGTCTCTTCTATTTCCTCTTCCTACGTTTCCAGGATTTATTCTGAATTTAGATAAACTTTTCGCTAAATCCTTATACTGGTTCAATAATCTATGGCCAATAAAATGAAAATCTCCTACTATTGGGACATCTACTCCTATATCATTTAACCGTGAAATTATTTCTTTTATAGATTTAGCTGAACTATCATTGTTTACTGTTACACGTACTATTTCGCTTCCTGCTTTAGTAAGTAGCTTAATTTGATCTACTGTTGATTGAATGTTAGCTGTATCAGTATCAGTCATAGACTGAACTACCACTGGATTTAAGTTACCAATCTTTACATTGCCAACAAGTACTTCATTTGTTTTTTTTCTTTTATTTGTCAAATGTACTTCCTAGTAAAAATTAAATCATCAAATATAAAAAACTGAATAATACGTATATACCAATTAATACTATCAAAAAATTCTTAATCCTTAGGTTTATTTTTTTATAATTATAAAAAATTATAGGAATCCAAACTAATATTAGAATTGATTGATAAAAGAGAAATTTATCAACAATATTAGTGTTTGTAAAAAAAAACTTAACTAAAAATGTAATTATTACCAACAAAGAAAAAAGCAATGCAGTGATAATCTGATTCCGATAATCTTTGGAAATCTTCAAACTAAAAAATCCTATCTCCACTGACTATTCTTGTAATATCTTGAATGGAAATAACGGCAATTAGAGATAAAAGTAGTATAAAACCTAATAAATGAACTAAACCTTCCCTCTCAGGTGATATTTTTTTCCCTCCCCTAATTATCTCTATTATTACAAATAAAATTCTACCTCCATCAAGAGCAGGTATAGGTAATAAGTTTATTATTCCTAGAGATAAACTCAAAGTTGCTGCTAGTGAACAGTACCAAATTACTTTATCGTAAAAAGAATTTTCCGATACAGCTATTTCTCCTGTTAACTGACCTATTCCTATTGGGCCTACAGTTTGAGGACCCTCAAACTGAGGGATGCTGCTATCTTGAAAGTTTGAAAAAACTGCATTCTTGGTCAATATCAATGTATCAAAAATTTGATTTTTTGCATTTAAAAATGCCTTAATAATATTCTCTCCAGAATTTTTCTTAATAGTATTCGTATTTCGAATTTGAACTCCAGTGGCTCCTTCTTGAATAAGAGTGCTGGAGCCTAAATTCTTGTTAATAGCTCTAGCAGTATTAACAAGAATTTGATTTGATGGATTAGTTATAGAATTAACAATATTAATTTGATCATTTAGACTTATTGAATCTATATATTTCTGTGCATCTAAAAGACCTATTTCACTATCGTAATCGCTAACTTCAGAAACAACTCTTAATATATTATTTATTCCTGCATTAGAATCATAAGCTCTTGCATCATTAACTGAAATTTCTTTATTTTCATCGTAAACCTTCTCAACAACTATTTTCTTAGGGGGATCCCATCTTGGTACTAATCTAATTTTTTTTACATCCCCAGAGTATTGATACGCATTCTCCGAGGGACGTGAAAATATATTTGGGATACCTTTTTCAATCTCCCAAGTTGACTCAGAACCAAGTTTAACCATCACAGATTGTTGGAGATTTTGTATAGAATTGATATCTCTATTATCTACTTTTATAATTTTATCTCCCGATCTCAAACCCGCTAAAGATGCTGGCGAATCAGGAAAAACTGAAACAATAGTTACATCTGATACTTCTTTTTCAGAAGGAATCATAAATATTGTTGTCAAAAGAATAAAAGGGATTATAAGATTTATAATCGCACCTGCTGACATAACAATAATTCTTTGAAGTTTTGTCTTACTTGCAAGAGATCCTGTTGCAGTAGAATTTTCCTCTCCAACCATTCTTACAAAACCACCAAGTGGCAAGAGATTAAAAGACCACATCATATCTGCAACAACGAAACTATTAGATGAAATTGATTTTATTTTACCAATTATTACTTTTTCACCCGATGAGGCTGAAGAATCATCTTTTTTTTCATAATTTTTTATTCTTTCGAGAATTATTTTATCGTCAGTATCACTATATGCTACAGAAACAATAGATCCTATACTGAAATCAAAATCTGAATTTTCTTCTTTATAAATTACTGTGTTACCCGTCCAATATGAAAAGACTCTAGGAGGAAACCCAAAACCGAACTCCAAAGTCTTAACACCAAATTTTCTAGCAGTTATGAGATGCCCTAACTCATGCAATATTACAAGAGGACCAAGTACTAAAATAAAAGTTATAATTCCAAAAATAAAAGTTTCTGACATAATTATATTTTACATGACTAATTGTTATATTTATTTATTAATTTACTGAATGTTTGCCTAGCCAAAGTAATCAAATCGCGAAATTCAGGATTCACCATCTTTTTATGTCCTTTTAATGCCTCATTGATAATTGTATGTATATCTGTATACTTAATTTTCTTTTCTAAAAATAGCTGAACAGCGGCTTCATCTGCTCCACATAAAACAGATAAATATGAACCACCCATCTTGGCATAATGCAAAGCAGTCTCAAAGCATGGATATTTAGTTGGATCCAATTTTTCAAAAGTCAAATTACCTAGATTTGCACCATCTATGTCTCCTAAATTTGAATTTTTTATCCTTTCTGGATAAAACAATGCATATTGTATTGGATTCCCCATATTCGTATCACCCAGTTGAGCCTTAATCACCCCATCATCAAACTGAACCATGGAGTGAACAATACTCTGCTTATGAATGGAAACATCAATATTCTTATAGTCAATATCAAATAATACTTTTGATTCAATAACTTCAAAAACTTTATTCATCAAAGTTGCTGAGTCTATAGTAATTTTATCTCCCATTTTCCATGTAGGATGATTTAATGCTTGTTCAGGTGACACTCTAGACAATTCTGACCATTCGGAGTCTCTAAATGCTCCTCCAGATGCAGTAATTATAAGTTTTCTTGGAGGTGAAATTTCACCATTTATACATTGCCATATTGCAGAAGGTTCACTATCTATTGGTAATATTTTACTCCCAGATATTTTGGCTTCATTTATAATAATTTCTCCTGCAATTACTATTGCTTCTTTGCTAGCTAAAAGAATGTCTTTTCCATGCTGAACAGAAGTAAAAATTGATGAAACAGACTCTATTCCAGATATGCCTGCAATTATTAGATCTATGTCCTTATTAGAACAAATTTCATCTAAAGATACTCTATCAACTGAAAGACCTTCCGTATTTATATTTGATTTAGTAGAAATATACTTTGGATTAAAATGCTTAATTTGTTCTAGAATCTGAGGATTAGTATTGTTTGCAAGAGCCAAAATATTAAATTTCTCTGGGAAATACTTAATTATGTCCAAGGCTTGGGTTCCTATGGAACCAGTTGAACCAAGAATAGCTACATTTATTAAATCTTTAGCCATATTACTATCCAATAGAAAACTATAATATTTGAAAGTATACTATCAGTTCTATCAAGTATTCCACCATGACCGGGAATAATTGAGCCACTATCTTTAATTTTTGCCTGTCGTTTTATGTATGATTCATATAAATCTCCAAATAAAGATGAAAAACTAATTGTAATTATTGCTATAAAAAAAGTAAGAAATGATAATGGAATATCTAAGATCATTTGAAGTAAAAAAAGCATAGGAAATAATGACAAGAAACCTCCTATGTACCCTTCAAGGGATTTGTTTGGGCTTATCCTGGGAAATATCTTAGTTTTACCAAATCTTTGTCCAACAAATAATGCAAAAATATCAAAAGTAAAAGTTAAAGCAATAATAATAATTGTTAAGCTTGGGCCTTTAGATTCATGACTATACAACAGCGGGAAATGAGCTATCCCAAAGCCAATAAAAGTAATATATATCCAAAATTTCCAAAAGCCAATGCTTTTAAGACTCTCATGTTTATATGTAAAGAAAGTCACAAAAATTAAAATAGATAAAGAAACAATAGCAACGTAAATAGAAAATAATATACCAAAAGAGGTACTTATTTCATTAATAAAAAATATCGAAAATATTAGAGGCAAACAAGTTAGAAGTATAATACTTAAAAATATAATCTTATCTCTTGTTGTTATTGTTTTTTTTGAAGGAAGCATTTTATAAATTTCATAACTAGCAATAAGACCAATTATTGAACACAAAATTAATAATCCAATAATATTCCAAATAATTGAAATAAATATTATTGGGATTCCAATTATTGATGTTATTATCCTATTTCTCAAAAATACACCTTGAAAATCAAAAGTTTTATCTCCTACCAAACCTTCTTTGCCTTTTTGAATACTCTGCAAAAGCTACTTTAATTTCTTCTTCAGAAAAATCAGGCCATAAAATTGGCGTAAAATATAATTCAGAGTAAGCAATTTTCCATAATAAAAAATTACTTATTCTATACTCTCCACCCGTTCTTATTAGAAAATCAACATCAGGTAAATTTGATGAATATAATCCCTTATTAAATAAATTTTCATCTATATGCTCTTCATTATTTTTATCAATTATATTGTTAGCAGCATTAACTATTTCATCCCTACCTCCATAATCAAATGCTATAGACAAATTAACAGCAGTATTATTCTTAGTTATGTCAATTGCTTTGTTTATTTTTTTAATCAGCGAAGTTTTTAGCCTATCTGTTCTACCAAGATGATGAATCTTAACATTATTTTTATTCAACTCTCTCGTCTCATCATTAATTACTGATACAGCTAATTCAATCAAAGAATCTACCTCGTTTTTTGGCCTGTTCCAATTTTCGGTTGAAAAAGCATAGAGAGTAACATACTTCACTCCCATTCTTTTCATTGTAATTACTACCTGCCTAATATTTTTATAACCAGCAATATGACCATCGGAGAGATCTAAATTCTTTGATTCAGCCCACCTAGCATTACCATCCATGATTATAGCCACATGATTAGGGATGATTATTGAATCAGATATTTTATCACCCTTTGAATCTTTCATTTTAAACTTGCATTACTTCTGATTCTTTACTCTTTACTTCTTCGTCAATTTTTTTAACATAAGAATCTGTAATTTCTTGAAGTTTTTTTTGTGATCTCTGGCAATCATCTTGTGATGCGGAACCATCTTTTTCAACTTTTCTAATAAAATCTTGAGAATCTCTTCTTGATGATCTGATAGAAAGCTTACATTCCTCTCCTCTATTTTTGATTATCTTGACCAGATCTCTTCGCCTTTCCTCAGTCAATGGTGGAAGATTCAGCCTTATTATATCTCCATCTACGTTAGGAGATAAATTTAAGTCAGAATTTTGTATAGCCTTACTTATAGAATCAACAGCGTTTTTATCCCATGCTTGTATAACAATTAATCTTGCGTCACCAATATTTATTTGAGCTAATTGATTTAAGGGCATTTCTGAACCAAAATAATCAACTTGAAGATTTTCTACTAATCCTGTCGAAGCTCTACCTGTTCTCATACCTTTGAGATCCTTAAGAAAAATATCAAAAGAGAGTTTCATTTTCGAGTCTATTTCAACTAAATTTTCATCAAGCATTTTTTCTCCTATTCACTTTACAATTATTCGTGTTCCGATTTTGTTACCAGAAATTACTGATTTCAAATTTCCTTCACTGAATATATTAAATACTTCTATGGGTAAAGAATTATCCATGCATAGTGAAAGAGCTGTACTATCCAATGCCTTTAGTCTCTTGGAGATAGCTTCATGATGAGTTAATTGTGAAAATTTTTTTGCATTTGGATTTGTAGAAGGATCTGAATCATAGACTCCATCTATACCATTTTTTGCCATAATTAATGCCTCTGAACCTATCTCTAATGCTCTCAATGCAGCTGCTGTATCAGTTGTCATATATGGATTACCCGTTCCTCCAGCAAATATCACTACTCTACCTTTTTCCATGTGCCTTATAGCTCTTCTTCTGATATAGGGTTCAGCTACTGATGGAATAGATAAAGCTGACTGTGTCCTAACAATCATACCTTCAGATTCAAGAGCATCTTGCAGTGCAAGAGCATTCATTATTGTAGCAAGCATTCCAGCAAAATCAGCTGTTGACCTGTCCATTCCTGTTTGCTCGTAATCTGCTCCTCTCCAAATATTACCCCCTCCAACAACAATACCAACCTGTACTCCTAATGAAGTTATTGATTGAACTTCGGAGCTTATGAACTTCAATGTGCTGGCATCCATACCGAACTCCTTGGATCCCTTAAAAGACTCACCAGACATCTTCAAAATTATCTTTGAATATTCAGGTCTTGCCATTTCTACACCTACTTATTTAGTTCCCAATTCAAACCTTGAAAAACGACTAATTTTTATATTTTCTCCAAGTTTTCCAATGCTTTCTTTTAGAAGATCAGAAATTTTCATACTCGAATCTCTGATATATTCCTGCTCCAAAAGTATCATATTTGAATCCACTTTTTCATTGGAAGCTTCAGCGGTTTCCATATCTAAATATTTTGGATCCATGGCAGCTACTTGCATAGCAATATTTTTTCCCAAACTTTCAAAATCCTCAGTTCGAGCCACAAAATCAGTCTCACAATTTAACTCAACCATTGCACCAACTCTTCCACCAGTGTGTATATAGGAAACTATTAAACCTTCAGAAGTTGAACGATCGGCCTTTTTGGCAGCTGAAGCCAAACCTTTTTCATTAAGAATTGTTATTGCTGACTCCTGATTTCCATCAGCTTCTTCCAATGCTTTCTTACAATCCATAAAACCCGCACCAGTAATATCTCTTAATTCTTTAACCTCTGTTGCTGTAATTTTTGACAACTTTATGCCTCTCAATCATTTTTTTCACTATTTTCCTCTTTTTTCGAAGACTTTGTTTCAGTTTTTTTATTTTTGGAAGTTTTTGATTCTTTTACCTTGGCTTCTTTTACCTTGGCTTCTTTTACCTTGGCTTCTTTTACCTTGGCTTCTTTTACCTTGGCTTCTTTTACCTTGGGTTCTTTTACCTTTGGTTCTTTTGATTTTGTTTTCTTGAGTTCATTTGACTTATTATCTGTATCTGAGTCAGTTTTAGCTTCTACTGGAGTAGAATTTTTCCTTTTTTTATCTTGAGATTTTTCTTGATTCGTTTTTGAATTTGAAGTTGGACTTTTTTCAGCTGCTTTAGCTTGGGCTTTTGACCTTGCCTCTGCTTCTTGCGCTTCTAAAATTGCTTCAGAAGCCAGCTTATCATCATGCGCCTTTTTTGCAATTTCTTTTCCTGATGTAATTGCCTCTGATATGTGCTTTGTTATTAATTCAATTGATCTTATTGAATCATCATTCGAAGGTATTGGATACTGAACTAATCCAGGATCGCAATTAGTATCTACCATTGCAACCACAGGTATACCTAACTTTAAAGCCTCAGCTACTGCTATAACTTCCTCAGTTATATCAACAACGAATAAAACATCAGGTAATCTTCGCATTTCCATTATCCCACCAAAAAACTTCTTGAGTCTTTCAAGTTCATTAGAAAGTTTAAGACTTTCTCTTTTTGTCTGCGCTACAACATTTCCCTTAGAAAATGCTTCCTCAAGATGAACTAGCCTTTCAATTCTATTTTGAATAGTTCCAAAGTTTGTCATCATACCACCTAACCATCTCTGGTTTATGTACATTGCACCTGATTTTTCTGCATATTCTTTAATGATCACTTGAGCTTGTGGTTTTGTCCCGACCATTAAACATTCTCCACCTTCACCAACAATTTTTTCTATAAAACTTTTTGCTTCTTTAATTGAATCAATTGTTTGGATAAGATCGATGATATGTGCACTTGATCTCTTTCCATAAATGTATTTGCTCATTTTTGGGTTCCATCGCTTTGTAGGATGACCAAAATGCACCCCAGCGACAAAAAGAGATCTAAGATCGAGAGGCGCCACAGTATCTTCTTTAGCTTCAGAAGTGTTCTGCGTTTTTTCTACCATTTATTTGCCTCTATTCCAGTTAGCAACTATTAACTGGGCTATTAAATTTTATATATTTACTCTTAAAATAGTAAACAACCTATAAATTGTACATGAATTGAGTATAAAAATCTAAATTTTATTCAGAGCAATTAATTTTTTGTGACTATATCCATCTATTTTTTGTAGCCATTGATGCTGCTTGAGCTCTATTTGAGGTGAAAGTCTTATCAAGTATTACGCTTATTGTATTTTTTATAGTTTGTTCGGCTAAACCAACCTGATTCGCAATTTCTTTATTAGATTTTCCCATAGAAATATGGTTTAGTATTTCTTTATCTCTTTCAGACAAAGGATTATCAAAAACAAAATCTCCAACATAATCTTTTGTAGTTATTTCACTGACTTTTTGAATAAGGATCTTTGAGCAACTAGCACTTTTACTAATTTTTTCTAGTATAGGGCAATTACTAGCAATTCTTGAAGCTAGGATATTATCAACAATTTTAGCCAGATCTTGGATATTTTTTGGGAATAAAATACAATCCCATACCCCATGAAAAACAGAATCTAATAAAGTTTTATTTGAAAAATTATCGACGATAGAATAAATTTTCGCAGACTTAATTTCATTGCTTTGTTTTCGTAATCTTTGTAAATCATCTGTTATAAATACGTCTACTTCTGGATCTTCATCATCAACTTCGCTCAATAAATACAAGCCTTGAGCATTATATATGTATCCAGATAAATCTTTTTTTAAATCATAATTCGAAATACTAAGAAAAAATCTAATATATTTAGACTCGTTATTTAATTTTGAAGATCCTACATAATCTAATGACATAAATGTTCACCTTATTTTATGATAACTAATAATTTATGTATTAACTTATGATCCATAGGTTTTTGTCAAACTAAAAATTAGTTCGCTACAAGTTCAGTATTATTCAATTATTAATAATGAATGAATACTTATTATTTCCCAAATATTGGGAAAAATTTGTAAAATGAAAAATGATGAAATCAAAATATCATATAACAAATTTCTCAATAGTTATTTTATTTTCTATTTTTATAACATTCGCCTCAATATACTTTGGAGCGGTTATTGGGAGTAATTCGGAAAATAATTTTATTGTTAATAACGCTCTTAAAATTTCAGGTAGCGCATCTACTTTTTTTTCTAACTCGGAGATTCTGATTCCATTCGGCTTTGCTTTTATAGCTGGTTTAATTGCATCACTTAACCCATGTGGTTTTGTAATGCTGCCTGCATACGTAGGAATATTCATAACTGATAAAAATCCCAAGAAAAATTCAAGCAATTTTCATCAGGTGCAAACAATTTTTAGTGTTAGCATCTCTATGGGATTAGGTTTTTTATTTGTATTTGGAACTATAGGTATTATAATTTCATTCGGTAGAGATATTTTTTCTGAGTATGTTAATTTATTTCATTGGATAGGATTTATATTAGGTTTTATACTTATTATTACAGGAGTATATGTATCTTCTGGTAAAAAACTTTATTTTCAAAAGCCACAGTCTATTTCATCAAAAATACAAATCAAAAGTAATTCTGAATTATCTAATTATTTTCTTTTTGGAATTTCTTATGCTTTAGTTTCAATAAGTTGTACCATGCCCATTTTTTTAGCCTTAATTGGTTCAAGCATATCAAGAGATGGTTTTTTATATGGGTTTTACCAATTTTTAATCTACTCACTTGGTATGACGACGATGATAATTATAATCACAATAATTCTGTCAATCTTCAAGTCAACAGTTTTGGAAAAAATAAAAAATATATCAAAATATATAGATGCAGTATCGTCGTATACATTGATACTTGTTGGAGGATATCTAATTTTTTACTGGATGACCGAAGGTAAGATTTCAGAAAAAATAGTTAATATTTTTACAAATTATAACTAAGCATCAATCACAGGATTCGTTAACTTTCCAATACCTTCGACTTCTACAGTTACATCACCCCCAGCATTTATAGGAGGAGTAGTTCCAGAAGTACCTGTCCAAATCATATCTCCGGGATCTAATGTTATATACTTACTAATAAAAGATACTGCCTTTGCAGCAGTAAATATCATTTCAGACGAATGACAATTTTGGCCTTCTACTCCATTGACCCAAGCCTTGATTGATAAATTTTGGGGATCTAAATCAGTGACAATAAAAGGTCCAGTTGGGCCAAAAGTGTCAGAAGATTTCGCTCTCCACCATTGCTTATCTGCCTTTGGGCCAGCCTGCCATTCTCTGGCGCTTACATCGTTTCCTGCAGTATACCCAAAAACATAATCAAGGGCATTTTCCTCAGAAACAGATTGTGCTTTTTTCCCAATTATTACAATCAATTCAGACTCACAAACAACCAGACCTGAATCTTCAGGTAATTTTATAGGGTCTCCGGGTCCAATTATGGCATTACTATTTTTATAAAATGGTTCTGGCCTTGATGGTTTGTCAGCTCCAAGTAAATGAGAACCATAATTTAGGGCTAAACAAAGCATTTTTCCAGGTTTAGGAACTGGCGCTAATATCTTAACTTCAGATAAATTATACTTTTCACCAGTCTCTTTATAGTCTTGCCCAATAGGTGTATTAGATATTACACTAACTTCTTCATCTTCCACAATCCCATAACTTGCATTGCCACTATGTTCAAATCTAACAAATTTCATGATTTTTTTACTCCCAGAACGTATAAATAATTTATTTGTCAATAATATTTAAAAAAAATTACCATTACCACTAAAAAAACACTAATTCTTTATCAATATTTCGCTAATTATTTAGGAAATAAGTTTCTTAATTCTATTTTACTAATATATCTCCATTTGCCGTAACCTAATTCTCCTAAGTATAATGTACCTATTTCTAAACGCTTTAATTTTTCTATTTTGTAACCG
>Ga0310343_10000977_pt1 | contig 14297 bp, 13 predicted proteins | sample HC15DNA2025_MG_FD_203519 | JGI IMG/M metagenome (GOLD analysis project Ga0310343, IMG submission 203519) | Marine microbial communities from station ALOHA, North Pacific Subtropical Gyre - HC15-DNA-20-25_MG | ecosystem: Environmental > Aquatic > Marine > Oceanic | place: Pacific Ocean: North... | reverse complement strand
AATTCCAATAATCTCGCCTTAGTAAGCAATCCAAAAATTGATTCAAAAATAGGAATAACTAAAATTGTAAGAAGCATTATTATTGCCAACAAAAGGGAGTCAGAAAATATTTGGCCATTTGAAAAAACAAATTCTTGTTCATCAAAAAAAGATATTTTAGCTTTGATAATTAACAACCACTGACTGAACAAAGCCCCAGCGGGAACGAATATGGACAGTTGAAGTAACTGAGCTCGACTTCTAATTCTTCCTCCAAGGATAGAAACTATAGAAGCGCAGACTAAAGAAATAAAAAGTGCATTGCTATTAACTGGTATTGAAGAATCAGACCAGCTTAAACTTGCTATTGATACCCAAGCCAAAGCTGTAATACTCCCCATTCCTTGAGATATTATTAGGGCGGGTGGTACTAACATTGATAATGGACTAATTGATGGGATAAAAATTATTATTGTTCCTTGAACAACAAAAAGAAGAGACATAATTAAAATGATTTGCCTTGAGGTAATTGTTGGCTTTTCCTTTCTCGAAACTGAAATTAAAATTCCACAACAAACAAGAACCTCAGTAAAACTGATAAACCAAGAAAATATATCAGAGAACTTTAGAGGTGATAAAACTAATAATTTATATGATGAGATTATTGATATAACAATGCAAATTAGAAAGATAACTAAACTGTCAATTTTTGAGATTTTGTCTGGTCTTTTAATGGGAAACTGATTTCGTTTCCATAAATAAATAAATCTTTTTATGAATGTTGTAATGTTTTGCACAGAATATAATTATAACTAATTGATTAATTTAGAATTATAGGCATGCTAGGAGTAAAAAGGAGATGTTTTTCTGAATGTCATTAAAATTGGACGGTAAAAATTTATCTCTTAAGATTGAAGAGATATTAAAAAATGATATTATTTGCAGACAAAATACTATTAAAAGGCCACCTGGTTTAGCAGTAATTAGAATAGGAGATGATCCAGCGAGCGGAGTTTATATTAAAAACAAAGAAAAAGCTTGTGAAAGAGTTGGCATAAAAAGCCATATTTTTCATCTTAATGAAACATCAAACTATTCAGAAGTGAGAGATTTAATAATTAAATTAAACACTGATAAGAATATCGATGGAATTTTATTGCAACTCCCAATTCCAAATCAATTTGATGCTCAGAAGTTGATAAGTAATATCAATCCAGACAAGGATGTAGATGGTTTAAATGAAAAAAATATTGGCAAGTTAGTAAAAAACGAAGATGCCATGAGATCATGCACTCCAGCTGGGATAATTAATTTACTGAAGTCTGAGGATATTGAAATAGAGGGGAAAAATATTGTTGTTATTGGAAGAAGTCTACTTGTAGGCAAACCTTTGTCTCTTATGTTGCTAAATCTTAATGGCACAGTAACAATGACACATTCAAAAACTAAAAATCTGGATAAAATATGCAAAAAAGCAGATATTTTAATATCTGCAGCAGGGAAACCACATCTTATAGACTCAAGTTTCGTTAAAGATGGTGCAGTGATAATTGATGTTGGAATACATAGATTAAAAAGTTCTAATAATAGTAAAACCAGATTATGTGGCGATGTATTATTAGATGATGTGATCCCAAAAGTTTCTGCTTACACGCCTGTCCCTGGAGGTGTGGGGCCAATGACTGTAACAATGTTACTTGTAAACACTATTTTTAGTTGGCAAAAACAATTTGGTTTATCATCAACTCTTAAAGACCTTCTGCCATAAAATTCAAAATGAAGAAAAACATTACTAAAGATAAAAATGACTAAAGTGATTGAAAATATATCTGATTTTGAAAAATATCTTAAAGATACAAAAAAAATTGTTGAAGAAGCTCTTGATTTCTCATTAGGTCCAGAGAAGCCAGAAATACTTAGAGAATCAATGAGATATTCTCTCTTGGCTGGAGGCAAAAGGATACGACCAATTCTATGTTTAGCTTCATGTTCTCTCGCGGGTGGAGATCCTTCACTTGCTGTTCCCACAGCAGTTGCCATAGAGATGATTCACACCATGTCATTAATTCATGATGATTTACCTGCCATGGATAACGATGACTTAAGGAGAGGCAGGCCAACTAATCATAAAGTGTATGGAGATGCTATAGCAATTCTTGCTGGAGATGCTTTACTAACTAGAGCCTTTGAGATGGTCTCACTAAGAAGTAACGGAGTTGATCCGTCTAGACTACTAAATGTGATTGGGGAACTTTCACTAGTAGCTGGAGCGCCAGGATTAGTAGGCGGGCAAGTTGTAGATCTTGAATGTGAAGGGAAGGAAGTTAACCTAGAAACTCTTGAATATATTCATCTTCATAAGACTGGCGCTTTACTAAAAGCTTCTGTTAGGACTGGTGCGATGATAGCTGGAGCTAGTGATAAATTATTAAAGGCTCTCACCACATATGCTGAAGGAATTGGTTTGGCATTTCAAATAATTGACGACATTCTTGATTTAACTTCAAGTAGTGAGAAACTTGGCAAAACAGCTGGCAAAGATCTTTTAGCTGATAAAACCACATACCCAAAACTCCTTGGCATGAAAGAATCTAAAAAAAGAGCTTTTGATTTAGTAGATAATGCAAAAAAAGCTATTGAGCCTTGGGGCTCAGATGCAAAATATTTAATCTCACTAGCAGATTTCATTACGAATAGAGACAGATAAAAAGTTTTTAATTTATGTCAGATTTCGATGCAATTTTTGATAATTCAGTACTTTTCTGGAGTTTATCATCATGTTTGTTAGCTCAATTTTTTAAGATAATTTTTAATTTCTTTGCAACTGGGGAAATTAGGTTTGGAATAATGTTTGAAACCGGAGGCATGCCCTCAAGTCATTCAGCTTTGATCACAGGTGCTACCTCTGGAATTGGATTAAAATTAGGCTTTGACAACCCAATATTTGCTCTGGCAATCGCAGTATCACTGATTGTAATGTATGACGCTAGTGGAGTTAGAAAATCCGCTGGTATTCAAGCTGCTGAAATCAATAAAATATCACAAAAATTAGATCCTAAATCTGAATTATATTTAAAAGAAACTCTTGGCCATACAAAATTCGAAGTTTTGGTGGGAAGTATCCTAGGTCCATTAATAACTTTACCTGGAATATTATTTATAGGTTCTCCACTACAAATAATTAATTTAATAATTAATTAGGATCTTTACAATTATTTAAAGCATCTATAAAGTTTTTCGCGATTTCTGGACAACTTGGTAGATGTAGGTGAATCCAACTAGCATGTAATCTGCTGTCTGCCCAGCCTTCACTTTTAAAATCACTTCCCCAAGATTTAATTTTCCATGGTGAAAGTATTGCCTCCTGATTTTCTCTTCGTAAATCAAATTCTGATAAAAAACTTTCAATTTCCCAATAGTGAAATTCATGTCCTCTAATTAATTGGTCTTTTCTGATAATTAGACTATCTTCTATCCCTTTTATATACCTATATCCTACGGATAACTTACTTTTCTTTGATCTAAATGGTAATATTCCACTCATTTCAAAATTATTTCCATCATTATCTCTTATTGAGTCTCCCAAGATCATCATTCCCCCGCATTCCGCATAAATTATTCCATGATGGCGAAATGCCCTTAACGAATTTAAACTTTTTTTTGATTCACTTATATGGTTTGCATATTTTTCAGGAAATCCTCCCGGAATAATAATGGAAGAAGCCTCTTTAGGGATTTCTTCATCTTCAAATATGCTCCATGAAATTAGAGGAATACCAAGTTCATTTAAAAATTCTTTTGTATCGGGATAATGAAAGTGGAAAATTTTATCTTCGGCAATTGCAATAGGTTTATTTTTTCCTATTTTTACATTTTTAGGGAAAGGCTCATCAAATATTTTTTGTTTAGGAGATTTGAGAAATCTGTTAATAGAAACTAAGTCAAGATTTTTCTCAGCAAAGCTTGCAAAATAATTAACATCAATTTTTCTTTTACTGTCAAGAGGAGAAATTAAACCTAAATTGGCTTTATTAATATTTATTTTTGGATCAGAGGGTAAGAATCCTAAGATCTTTATATCTTCATTTTTGAAGACCTCTTTAATTAATATTTTATGTCTCTCAGAATTGACATTGTTAAATATTATTCCTTTTATAGAAAGACATTTATCAAAATCTCTAAAACCCTTTACTAAAGGGCGTAGAGAAGCAACTTGACCTTTAGCATTAATAATCAAAATTATTGGAATTCCAAGAAGTTTGGCGACGTTTGCTGTACTTGAATAGGAAGTAGATCCTAATCCATCAAAGAGACCCATAGCTCCTTCAACAAAGGAAAATTCATATTTAACAGCATGCTTAAAAAAATTTCTTTCAACCCATTCCTCACCACTTAAAAAAATATCTAAATTCCTACAAATAGGTTGACCTATAGAACTGAGTTGCTGTTGATCAAGATAATCTGGACCAACTTTAAAAGTTTGTACTTTAACACCTTTTGAATAAGCCCAACAAGAAATCAAAAGTGATAAGGTAGTTTTGCCGCTATCAGTTGAAGGAGAAGATATTATGCAAGGCATTTACTATTTATCATGAAAGCTGTTAAATATTTGAAGAGCTATTCTAATTGTATTTTCAAAAAGAGGGCTCGTATTTCCTCTGCTACTTCCTAATAATTTACTTACATCATACTCAGAAGAGGAAAATGAGTTTGGAACAACTTTTTCTATCAATTGCATATCAGCCATCCCACCTGCTTCAAGTCTCATACACTCTACGGACTCACATCCAAGAATTATACAAGTGTTGTTTTTTTGAACATCACTAATTTTAGAAATCAATCTTAATCCTATTACTTGGCCAAGATGAATACTTGGATTACCTAAAGGTAAAGGATTAATAGTTGTTGAAATAGTATCGCCATTCTTTCTCATAAATTTTATTTTTATTGATTCATTATTCCTTTCAACATTCACGAAATCCCACTCCAATTTATCACTTATCCATGAGATCAGAAACAAAGCTTGTATCAAGTGGTCTCCTACAATATCAACATCAATATCAGTAATATGAGCAAGTATAGGTCGTCTTGATGGAGGGTCAAAAATCATAGCTAATGATTCCCTCCAACTTTTTAGGCGAACCCAATTTAAGTCATTTATAGCTTTGTTTGAATTTAATAATTGATCTAAAACATCCAAACATCTTTTAGGCGACCCTAAGGCTGTATCAATAATCAACCTTTGACCATGATTGATAAAGTATTCAAAAATTTCAGCAGATTCATCTAAATTACCATTCCACCATAACCAGGAGGGTAGTTCATCAATAAATAATTGATCAATAATTTTTAATCCTTTTTTCTCAATTGAGTTTGAATCACCCCTAATTACAACCAAATCTCCACAGATAGGTTGAGTCATTGAACTCTCACTTAATGGACAATAGGCAGATACAAAAGTTTTTATCGCTGAATTATTTAAAGTTGGTGCTAATGTTATTAATCTCCTTGGATTTAAAGTACTTATTGATGATTCAAAAAATTGCCCTCTATAATCTTCAAAATCTCTCTTAGCCAAATTTTCTTTCAATAAACTCAATAACTCACCGCTATTTAGAGAGGTTGTAATAGGAAGTGATTGATCTAATATAAAATTTTTAGCCACTTCTATAATTTCAGGACTCAAATTTCCAGTAATTGGTCCATTTATCAATCCTGATTGAACTAAACATTGTTCAAGCCAAGCTGGCTGCCATACAATCAACGTAAATGTATTCGCACCTGAATTATCAGAATCTTCAGAAATCCATAATTGATTAAGATAATTAGAAATTTCTTCATAAGGAAGCTCTAATGGGGTTTGCAGTGTTAATTGAGGTTTCATTTTATCTAACCTAAGGTCTCCGCCAGAAAATATTATCTTTTGAAAGTAAATGATCAGACTCAGGAGGACCCCATGTCATAGATTCATAATTATGTATGGGTAACTTCCAGGGGGAATTCTCCATTAGTTCAATCAATGGAGTATAAAGTTTCCAAGCCGCCTCTACCTCATCACTTCTTGTAAATAAAGTTGGATCAGAAAGCATTGCATCAGCTAACAATCTTACATAACCTTCATCTGATGGTTCTCCAAATGATTCATCATAGGAAAATTCCATCTCAACAGGTCTAGATTTCATTCCAGAACCCGGAGACTTTACTTCAAATTTAAACGTAGCCCCTTCATTTGGCTGAATTCTAAGAATAAGTTGATTTGGGGCAGGATTTATAATTGTTGATTCAAATAAATGCACTGGAACATCTTTGAATGTCAAGACTATTTCTCCAAGTCTTTTGGGGAGTCTTTTGCCAGTTCTCAAATAAAAAGGAACCCCTTGCCAACGCCAATTATCAACAAAAACTTTTGCAGCAATATAAGTTTCTGTAGTGCTATTTGTATTAACACCATCCTCTGTCCTATATCCTTTAAGCCGATTTGAACTATTACCACCTTCTCCATATTGACCTCTAATGCAACAATTCCATGGTTCATTTTCATCGGCAAGCTTTGCAGCCTGAAGAACCTTTGCTTTCTCGTTTCTTATTGCCTCTGGTTCAAATTTACCAGGAGGTTCCATTGCTGTTACAGCTAGCATTTGGGTTAAATGATTTTGAAGCATATCTCTTAGGGCTCCAGAGCTTTCGTAGTAACCTGCTCTATCTTCAACACCTACTGTTTCAGATGAAGTAATTTGAACACTTGAAATATAATTCCTATTCCATATCGGTTCAAAAATAGTGTTTGCAAACCTTAAAACCAGAATGTTTTGAACTGTCTCTTTCCCTAAATAATGATCAATCCTATAAATTTGACTCTCATCAGCACAACTTTGAACAATTTTGTTCAATTTTTTTGCACTTGAATAATCTCTCCCAAAAGGTTTTTCAATTACAACACGACTTTTTTTAGGATCATCTATTAAACCTGCTGCTTTGAGAGCTTTGCAACCACTCGCATAGAAATTTGGGGATACTGATAAATAAAAGGTTCTATTTCCGTGAGTAGCCTGCGTTTTATCAATTTCATTTAACCTTTTAGAAAGTCGTATAACATGATCACTTTGCTGTAAGTCGACGGATTCATAAAATAGATAATTAGAAAATTGATCCCATTCTTTTTCTTTACCTAATATTTGATTAGATAATTTTAATTTCATCTTTTCTCTAAACTCAATATCAGACCAAGGTCTCCTAGCACAGCCAACTATACCGAATTCAGATGGTATTCTTCTTTGCAAATAGAGTTCAAATAAGGCTGGTATGAGTTTTCTATGAGTAAGGTCTCCACTAGCGCCAAATATTATTAAGCATTGTGGAGATATGACTCTTTCTTGTCGTAAACCTAATCTAAGAGGATTACTTAAAGTTGAGGACATATTTTTAATTATCTTATTTTTAAAATCCTCTTTTTTTTTAAATTAAGCTACATATTGTGTCTAAACCAAAAATATTTAGTAACTTGGTTGATCTTTTATAACAAAAGATTTAATAAGTCTCAACATGCCATCTTCCTGCTTTTTTAAGCTGAGGTCTTAGTTCAGCCCAGTTTAGGCCTTTTTCTTCTGCTGCCTTAGTCATAGCTTCATCTATACCGGGCTCCATGCCTTTTAGTCCGCAAAGATATATATGAGTCTTTTCATCTTCAATCATATTGAAAAGCTCGTTTGCTGATTCTAAAACCCTGTCTTGAATATACATCCTTCCACCTTTAGCATTTTGCTGCTCTCGACTAATAGCTTTTGTGTATTTAAAATTATCAGGATAATTAGAAAGATATCTTTGTAAATCTTCCTCATACAATAAATTAGCTGATTTTGGTGCTCCCATAAACAACCAAGCTTTACCTTTAAAATTCCATTTATTTTTTTCTTTTTCTGTCGCCTCAAACATTCTTCTTAAATAAGCTCTCATAGGGGCTATCCCAGTTCCAGTAGCCAACATAACAATATTTGCATCCTCTTCTTCAGGAAGTAACATCTCCTTACCTACAGGACCTGTAATTTTAACTTTATCTCCAGGCTTAATATCACATAAATAAGTAGAACAAACACCATTTATGGTTTCTCCATCTTTTTCATACTGCAGTTGCCTAACACAAAGAGAAACTGTATTTCCATTAAAATCATCTCCATGTCTTGTACTTGCTATTGAGTAAAGTCTTAATTTATGAGGTTTACCATTAGAGTCTTCACCTGCGGGCATGATTCCTATACTCTGCCCTTCAACATAATTTAAAAAGGGATCACTATCTTTGAGATCAAAGGTGATGTGGTTAACTCTTCCAATAGCTCCTTCTTTAAGAAGACTATAGTTTTCTACAACTGTTCCTTCAAAAGGTGTCTTTGGTCTATAAATGTTAACCGGCACATCTGCATGTTTTTTCTTGACAACTTTTGATGCCTCTACTTTAGGCGCTTCGATTTTCGAAACAGCAACTTTTTTAGGTTCAACCGCTTTTCCCTCAGGTTTTTTTGTATTAGAATTTTCAACAAATTTTAAGGCTCTTTTATTAAAAGTTGTGAGTATAAAATAAAAAAGTCCAATAACAACTGGTATATGTGCTAATCCGCCTGCGATTACTTTTGCTTGTGAATACATTTTTAAAGTTTTCTTTAATAAAAGACTATCAACTTGTAGTTTAATTTGTAGAGATTCTACAAAAATGGTTACGTTTTGAGATCGGAATAAATAAATTAAAATATTTTTATTTTTCAGTATTTACTGCTTTTATCGGTATAGTTACACAGAAATAATTTTTTATTTGATTTAAAAATTTATTTATGAATAATTCTCAAGAATTAGAAGATCATTCTCAAAAAAATGATTACAGAACAATTGAGCAAACAATGGAAAAGCTTGCTGGTGGGACAAGAAGACTTGCCGCACAACTTACAACTTCTGCAAGTTTGGATTCTTTATGGAATGTTCTTACTGACTATGATCGTCTAAACCTTTATATACCTAATCTATTATCAAGCAAAAAAATATATCAAAACAAAAATAATGTCCACCTAAAACAAGTTGGTGCTCAAGATTTCCTTGGCATGAAATTTTCTGCTGAAGTTACTATCGATTTATATGAAGATAAGAAGCTAGGCCTCTTAAAATTCAAATTGATTAAGGGAGATTTTAGAAAATTTGAAGGCAGTTGGAAAATTAAGCAAATAAAAAATACTTCCAAGAATTCATTAATTTATGATCTAACTGTTCAGGGTTGTCAGTGGATGCCTATAGGGATGATAGAAAAGAGATTAAAAAATGATTTATCTGAAAACTTGAAAGCCGTTGATAGGCAAGCAAAATCACAAATTAATTAAATAAATACTTCGAATAATAGCCCCAAGGGGATTCGAACCCCTGTCGCCTCCGTGAAAGGGAGGTGTCCTAGGCCTCTAGACGATGGGGCCAAGGAAATAGCTAAAAGTAGCTTATAAAAAATTAAGAGTAAAGCTATCCTTTCGTCAAGTTTTGTTGCTCTTTGTTTTGTCCTTGCCACACAGGAACTGTAAAATGGAAGCACGAACCCTCACCAACTTCAGATACAACCCATATTCTTCCTCCATGAACCTCAACTATTCTTCTGCATACTGATAAGCCAATTCCGAATCCCGATGTGCCTTCGGAAGTCTGTGGAAGTCTTACCCTATCTAGAAAAATTCTTTTTTGTTCATTTAACGGAATTCCGGCCCCTTTGTCACATATTGTTATTTCCACCCATTGATTTGTTTTGTGAATCATTGTTATTTTAATAGATCCTGAATCATTAGAGAATTTAAGGGCATTTTCTATTAAATTAAGAAAAACCTGCCTCATTCTTCTCTGATCAGCAAACACACTTGGGAGATCAGAAGGTATATCTGTATCAATTTCAATGTTTCTTAATCTCCAAAACTTTTCTAATTCAAGAATAGCTTCAGCACTAATATTACCTAAATCAATTTTCTGGGGATTAAATAGCGCTTCCCATTTAGTTGTTCCTACTTCCAAAAGGTCTTGAGATAAAAGTTCAATTTCTTCTAGACGTCTTTTTATAACTTCTTGTAATTTTGTTATGTTGATTTGTCCAAGTTTTTGACTTTGAATCGCTAAATTAGCTGCAGTCAATGGGGTTCTTAGTTCATGTGCAACCATTCTTAATAATCTTTCTTGTGATTCGATTCTCTTTGTAAGAGTTTCATTTTCCTGCCTTAAAACTAAGAGTTCATCTTCAAGAAGGAACTCTTTTTGGGTTCTTATTGAATCAATCTTTGAAGGTTGCAGATTTATGCCTAAATTCTTGGTTAATCCTTCCTGTTTCCATCTTGGTAACCAAGTCTGTAGTTGGGTAAAAATATTACTTCCCGCAAAAATTTGTTTTGGAGCTGGTAAAATTTTAATTAGGGCAGGAATGGCAACTAATCTATGTAGCTCAAGTAGTTCTGGTTGCTCAGTAGGTTCAGAAATTTGTAGGGATATTTCAAATTCGCATTCATCTGATTCTAAATAAGCTAACAATGACTTTATATCTCCACTAGAAATATGATTTCTAGCTGCTACAAGTATTAATTTTAGCTCTTTTTTTTCATCCAATTCATTTCCCCTGAGGTGTTGAAAAGCTGTTAATGCTTATAAACACATTAAGATATTTATATTTATTCTACAGATAAGCTATGAAATATATAGGTCTAATTTATAAATGGTTGCTATTAATCAAAAAAACTATTTAAATCCAGGGGATTCTAATTCTCCTAAAATTAGCGTAAATAGTAATTTAAAGAGATGGTTCTCACGGAATATTGGACATTGGAAATCTAATAGGACATATTTCATAGAAGGAAATAAAAAAACATACAATTTGTGCATGCATATAAATATTAAAGCTCTTGAAAACAAAAACGAATGGGAATCACACTATAAATTTTCTTGGTATCCAGAAAAAAAATATTCGTTTTTTGAAGATAATCCACATTACAAAGAAAGGGGAGATATGCATGCATACATAAGAGGGCATCAACTAATAAGAGAAAGTTTTTATTTAAGTAAAGTTGATGGTATTTCAAACATTAAGCAAGTCGATGAACATGAAATAATTTTTGAGTCTTCTTATGATGACTGGTACATACTTGAGCACACAAGACTTGTAGATACGGATAACTATAGATTCAGAGTTATATATTCATGGAACAAAAACAAATTAAAAATAGTTGAAAATCATCACGAAATAAAAATTATTAAGTAAGACTCATTTTCAAATTTAGGAAAAAAATAAAAATGTTATCTTTACAATATAAATTATGTATTTAAAGGTAATTAATTTGTATTCAAAAAAAATCATTAATTTTATAGGTTTTCCTATTTTTTTATTTTTAACTTTTTTCGAAGTAAACTTTTTCAATAAAGAAATAAAAGCAGAAAAAAATTCATTGGCTGCAACAGAGAAAGATTTGTATTTGTATAAGGGGATGGGAGCTTCCTATCTCTGTATAGCCTCAAAAGCTGGTATTGAATTCCCAAAAGCAGTCGGAGTAGCCACTGCAACTTATGTACAAGTTGTGGAGGGGAAACATGGTGGTGTGGTTAAAGAATTGGGAGACAAAAAACTTGATAGGGAAAAACTATTCGCAGGGGCAGAATTCCAAATTGTTACTACGGCAATTAAATATTGTCCAGACAGTGTCCCTAAAGAAGTAACAAAAAAAGTAAATAAAATACTTAAAGAAAACAAAAAATAGTTTTTAGGTTATCTAAACATTGAGCTAACTGAACTCTCTTCATGAATTCGCCAAATTGCTTCACCCAACATATTGGCTACAGAAAGAACTTTTAACTGAGGGAAGCATTCCTTCTTTGCTACCGGAATGCTATTAGTTACGATTACTTGTTCAAATAAATCTTTAGTACTTAATCTTTCATAAGATGGTGGAGAAAAAACCGCATGAGAAGCACAAGCGAATATTCTATTTGCCCCTTCTTCTTTTAGCAAATTAGCACCTGAACAAATAGTTCCACCTGTATCTATCATATCGTCGATTAAAATAGCAGTCTTCCCCTTAACTTCACCTATTACAGTAAGACTCTCTGCAATATTATGAGCAGCTCTTCTCTTATCAATAATAGCTAAAGGTGCATCTTTCATAAGCTTTGCAAATGCTCTCGCCCTTGCAACCCCTCCAACATCTGGAGATACTACAACAATCTGTTCTAAATTTAGAGTTTCTAAATAATCAATCAAGACCGGAGAGCCATAGATATGATCACAGGGAATATCAAAATATCCTTGTATTTGCGCAGAGTGTAGATCCATTGCTAAAACCCTATCTACACCTGACTTTTCTAGTAAATTAGCGGTAAGCTTTGCTGTAATAGATTCCCTCCCAGAAGTTTTTCTATCAGCTCTTGCATATCCAAAATAAGGTATAACAGCTGTTATTTGTCTGGCAGAAGCTCTTTTACATGCATCAACCATAATCATCAACTCCATCAAGCTATCATTCACTGGAGCACAAGTTGGCTGTATAAGAAAAACATCACAACCTCTTATTGATTGTTGTATTTGAACATAAAGTTCTCCATCAGCAAATCTCTTTGATATCAGCGGTACATTCTTTATTCCTAGATATGATGCAATTTCCTCGGCTAATTTAGGATTAGATGTTCCACTTACTAACCTTAATCGACTATTCGTGAGATTAAAGTTTGACTCTTTATTCTGCACTGCCGTGATAAAGCTTGTCACGAAATTAGCACTATAAAAACTATATCCATATCGTAATCGTTTATCTGAATTTCGCCAAAATAAATTAACTTGATCTACTCAAAAGTCACAACTCTTGATTTCAAAGGGAGAAAAATTTACGAAAAATAATAGAACTTTGCTGAGTGAACCTACATTATGTTTATATTTATTGTTAATTGAAATAAATTTGTATATTTTTAGGTTTGGATCAAAATTAGTATTGGAATCGTAGAAATTGATAAAATGAATGCAAGCTATGTCTGAAAATTCAGTTCTCAAAAAAAAATCCTTAGGCATACTTATGCATCCTTCTTCTCTTCCCGGAGGTTTTGAAAATGGAACATTTGGAGAAAATGCCAAGGCATGGATTGAAAAGCTTTCTAAATACGGTTTAGATTACTGGCAATTTTTGCCTCTTACGCCAACAGACTCAACAGGATCTCCATATAGCTCACCTTCAAGCTTCGCTTTAAATCCTTGGTTTCTCGACATTAATAAATTAATTGAGAAGAAATATATATTTGTATCCAATATTGAAGAATTAGGAGTTAAAAATAATAATAAAAATTATTTTGATTTCAAAAAGGCTGATTCTTTATCAAAAGAATTAGGGAAATATCTATTAAAGGCATGGGGTTCACAATCTGATCAAAGGAAAAAAATTTTTTATAAATGGATTCGCAAAAATCTATGGGTCGAGGATTACTCAATATTTATGGTTATGAGAGAGGAATTTAATATGCAGCCATGGTGGCAATGGCCCTTAGAATTTAAGCAAAAGAATATTGAGTTATTGACTCCTTGGATAGAGAAAAACCATGAAGCAATACTCATAAAAAAGTTAATTCAGTGGCATTTAGATAACCAATGGGGAGAAATCAAAGACTTTGCAATATCAAGAGGAATTAAACTCATAGGGGATTTACCCTTTTATGTCTCAAGAGACAGTGTTGATGTTTGGAGTAATAAGTCATTATTTTCAATTTCTCAAAATGGAGAATTAATCTTTCAAAGTGGAGTTCCACCTGATTATTTCTCATCTTCTGGACAATTGTGGGGTACACCAACTTATTTTTGGTCAAAACATGAGAGAACAAATTTCGATTGGTGGAGAAAAAGATTCAAAAGGCAGTTTAAATTAGTTGACTTATTAAGATTGGATCACTTCAGAGCTTTAGGAGGATATTGGAGAGTGGATGGTAGCGCTCCAAATGCTATTAATGGCAAGTGGATAAATTCTCCTGGAAGAAAACTACTAAATACTATAAAAAGAGATTTAAGAATAGACTATCTACCTATTATTGCCGAGGATCTTGGAGTAATAACACCTGATGTGGAAAAGTTAAGGGATAATTTTGAATTGCCAGGCATGAAAATTTTACAATTTGCTTTTGATGGTAATGAAAATAACCCTTATTTACCTCAAAATATTAAGGGTAATAATTGGGTTGTCTATACAGGTACTCACGATAACTCCACTTCAACATCTTGGTGGGAAACATTAGATAATAATGTTAAAGAAAAAATAAGTTTTAAATGTCAATTTTCTAAAATGCCTTCG
>Ga0310343_10000976_pt1 | contig 14298 bp, 22 predicted proteins | sample HC15DNA2025_MG_FD_203519 | JGI IMG/M metagenome (GOLD analysis project Ga0310343, IMG submission 203519) | Marine microbial communities from station ALOHA, North Pacific Subtropical Gyre - HC15-DNA-20-25_MG | ecosystem: Environmental > Aquatic > Marine > Oceanic | place: Pacific Ocean: North... | reverse complement strand
TACATAATTATAATTTAAATGGAAGGTGGTAATCCAGACTTAAGTAAGATTTTTCAAATAGCAAAACAAGTTGCTAGTCAAATAGAACCACCAGATGAAATTAAACAAGGAAACCAACTTTCCGAGGCTGATATGGCAAGTGTAATAGCTAAGATAACAAGTTCTGTAAGTAAAGTCATGACACCTGATATGATTACATCCGTTGCTTCTTCAACTAGTAGTAAAGAATCTAAAATGACAAAAAAACAAGGTAAAATGAAGGCTCCTGTAGAGTCTAAGATTACTTTTGATGAATGCGAACCAGTAGAAGAAGACAAGGAAGAAGTACGGGTAGAAAAGAAAGAAAAGAAAGAAAAAAAGAAAAGAATTGTAGAAATTGAATCAGAGTCTGATAGTGAAGATGATCCTATTTCTCAAAGAACAAAAGATATGACATTTACTTTAGCTGTAACACTTGAAGATTTGTATTCTGGTACAAAAAAGAAACTTGGTATTCGTAGACAAAAGATCGACTCTGATGGTTCTTATCAAGATGAGAAAAAGAAATTGAGTATTAAGATTGAACCAGGTATGATTGACGAACAGGTTATTCGTTTCAATAAATTAGCAGATGAGAAGCAAGGTTATGAAACTGGAGATGTTATCATATGTTTAGATGTAGAAGAACATTCTGATTTTGTAAGAGATGGAAATAATTTACTTATTGAAAAAGAAATATCAATCTCTGAAGCATTTAATCCAATTATTTATTTAAAACACTTAGATGGTAAAATGTATAAAATTAAGGGTGATAAGTTAGACATCTTTTCAGATGATGATGATATGTTAAAAAAGGTATCTGGTATGGGAATGCCTATTTTGGGAGAAACGGGAAAGTTTGGAGATCTTTTTATTCGATTTAAGGTAATTAATAATGTTACAATCACACCAGAAATTATTAAGACATTAACGGAGTTATTCCCTCCGATGCAAAAAGTTCCAGAATCTATGTATTCTGACATTGTAGAAAAAGATTTTGAAATAGTAACAGAATCTGATCTAGAGTTTTTTGATTCTGACGAAGATTCTGACGAAGATTCTGATGAGTATTCATCTGACGAAGAATATTCTTCATCTGAAGAAGAATCTGACTAAAAATAAATGCATTTAAAAAATAAAAGTATTTAATATAAATGATCCACGGTTGGGAATTTTTTATATTAAATCCATATGAAAATATTAAAGAATGCACACAAGATACATATCTGGTTAAATATAATGAAGCTTATAATAAACTTCTTAGTGAACTATGTATACCAGAACCAAATGAACTTTTAAATGAAGGTACTTTTTTGTATTTTATTAACTGTAAAGGAGACTCAAATATTTTAAATACAAATGATTCTTATGAATATAAGTTTCTTAAAGATGTTTTTTTCGAGAAGAAATACAAGCGTATTAAAAAGGATGTCATTGAATATTATAAAAGTTATAATATAGGTGTTAAAAGAATATTTAAAATTACAGATGGTTATATAATCGAACTCACTGTTTTATCTATTTAGCTATTTAGCTATTTTATCTAATTGTGAAACTATTAATAAAATTATTATTCCTACAAAAAGTTCTTTAATAAAAGTACCTAGTTTAATAACTTGTTTTCCACTTAATGTAAAATTAAGTTTATCAAAATTATCTTCCGGGTCTGCATAACTTAAAAATAATGGGGTCAAAACCCCCTGAATTAAAATAGTTAAAACATTAAAAATAATTAAAGATGCTAAAACGCTTATAGTAAAGTTTTTATTAATAAATCCATGTAAATCAGATAACAAATCCATTTAATTAATACAATACATTTTATTTATTTAATTAAATGGATTTTATACCACTCTGGAACAGGTCTTGATGTCCACTTTGCAAAATAATTTTTCTCTAGTATGTAATATCTTTTATATGCCTCGATGTCGCGAGAATGTTTACAATGATCTGGCATAGCTTGATGTAACCTTGTTATATTACCGTTTGGGATACCTACAGGAATTATTGATAAACAATTCACAAGTCTTAATTCAGCAGAATGTTTCTTGCCAAAACGAAAAGTATATTCTTTACACAAATGTTTAAATAAAATGTAAAGCCATAAGTAATTACCAGCTGTAGTTCTTGCCCAAATAGTGCATGGATTATTTTTAAATGCAATTTTGTACAAGTTCGGATTCTTGTATCTTCCGCAAATATGATGTGCTGCACACAGTATTTGTCCATATTCAAGTATCATTTTACGAACATGAGCATCACAGTGATACATAGCACACGTTTTTGGACAAAATGATAGAAAGAATATATTCATAATTACATTTTTAAGTAATAATTTATTAAGTATTTTATTTTTTTGCAATAATGAATATAAGAATATACATTATAGATTACTAAATGGAACAATTCATTAATCAAAATATGTTAACATGTATAGGAAATAAAAGAAAACTTGTAAAACACATTTATGAATGTGTATTAGATATATCAAAAGAATTAGGTAAAGAAAAATTAGACATAGTAGATGGCTTTTGCGGATCTTCTGTTGTTTCTCGACAATTAAGTTACATTGCAAATGAGCTTTATTCAAATGATCTTGAACTTTATTCGTATTTAATGAGTATTTGTTATATGCAGATACCAACTGAAGAACAAAAACAACGAATACAATTTCATATAACAGTTATGAATGAAATAGCTAAAAACGGACCATTTAGTCCAGGAATTATATGTAGATTGTATTCTCCAAGGGAAACGGGTAGTATCAAAGAAGGAGAAAGATGTTTTTATACACGGGAAAATGCTCTTATTATAGACACTCTTAGAAAATACATTGTAGAAAAGGTAGAAGATGACATTCAAGTGTACATTTTAGTTCCTTTGCTTAATAAAGCAAGTATTCATACTAATACTTCTGGTGTATTTAAAGGATTTTATAAGAATAAGGATAACATTGGACAATTTGGAGGAACAAAAGAGGTAGCTCTTTCTAGAATATTAAAGCCTATTGAATTAGAAATACCGATATGGAATAACTTAGATTACAAACACTTTGCTTTCAATGAAGACGTACTTACATTTATACACTCGTTGAATAAAAATGTAGACATTATTTACTTAGATCCACCTTATAATCAACACCCATATGGTAGCAATTACTTTATGTTAAATCTTATAGCAAAAAATGAAGAACCTGAAGATGTATCAAAGGTTTCTGGAATACCAAAACAATGGAATAAATCTGATTTTAATAGTAGACAAAAGGCAATTAAAGCAATGGAAGAATTAATAAATGTATGTGTACAAAAGAGTAAATACACTCTAATCTCATACAATAACGAAGGTATTATCCAATCCGAAGACTGGGATAAATTATTTAGTGATTATCGTGTATCTAAAAAAGAAATACTTTATGATACATTTAAGGGTAGCAGAAATATGAAGGGTCGTAGTAATAAAGTTACTGAAATTATTTATGTAGTTCGTGCAAAATAAACTCATGGTGTACAAGATCTAAAACTTTCTTACAAATGTCAATTCTCTCTTTCATTTTCCAAATAGAACTATTGTGTGGCATCTCATTCCATTTATGTGCTTTAATAAAACAGGAAAATGTATCAAGATTCAATTTTTTAGTTATATTAATTTCTTCGATGATACTCGTTGTGTCATGATTATCTTTCGTAACTTCAATGTAATGATTTGGAATACCGTAGTTCATCATTTCTATTCTTTTTGAAATAGTTTCTGAGTGATGAAAATCACACCCTGCTGCAAAAAGTACATAAGAAAAGTAAGGCAGTCCTATGTATAACATGCTTGCTCCTCTTATGTTCTTAGCCGCTCTTTCTATAGCATTACCACATGCTTGCTTCTTTTTACCAAGAAAATGTAGATTATCATTTGTACCCTGTACTTTATCTTCTATTATAAGTATAGGAAATACATTTTCTCCTTTTTTACCTAAAATAATACCTCCATCTGGTTTCATGAATACATTCTTATTTTTAATATTTGGTCTTGGTCCCCCGCGTCTATGAAAAAACTCTTGACATTCATATAACGACATGCAATTCCTGTGTTCAATTTCTATATCTAACCGTTTAAAAATATATCTAGCATAAGCTAAAATAGGTTTCATAGCTTCGCTTAAAGAGTTTTCAGAAGTTTTTGAATCATCATTAAGACGATTTCCATTTTCTACATAATTCAAATGAGTTTGTGACAATGTTTCGCTCATGATTACACTTATTCAATTGCGTATTTTCTAAAGGTATTATTTTTTAGTAATAAAATAAATGTAAATATAAATGTAAATGACACCAGTTGGATATAAAATTAAAAAACTAATGAAAGAAGGATATCCGCATAAACAGGCTATAGCTATAGCGCTTAAAATGAATGAAAGAGGTTGTTTAGGACCTAGAGGAGGTAAAATGTGTTTTGGAATGAAATCATTTAAAAAAAGAGATTTGCTTCTTGATTTTAATATTAATAAAGCTGTAGATTATTACGAAATTAATAATAATAAAGTATATATTGTAATAAAACCCATAGAAAATAATAAATTAGATTTAGATAGATTTTATAGTAGAGTTGCTATTCCAGGATATGCAAGATGTTCTCTCTATTATATGTTAAAACAAATTATTGAAAATGTAGATAAATTTAATAGAGACACCAAAATAGGGATTTCTGTAATAGCTCCAAGTGAACCTAGACGTAATATAGATACAATTAAAAAAACTTATAAAAATATAGGTTTTGATAACATAGAATGTACGCATTGTAAAGGACTTACAAAAAAAGAATATGAAGATCTTGTAAAAAAATATCCCGAAATGAAAGATTCTGATAAATATTTATGTCAAGACACTGAATTATGTTCTGCTAATTTTGAAAAAGTAGGAAAAATATTAGAAAAATTGAAATTTTGTGATGAAACTAGTAATTTAAAAAGAGGTAGAGACACTGATTTTTTAATTAGCGATGAGGACATTAAAGCAGCAAAAAATTATAAAGGACCAATTCTAACAGATGAAGATTTATTAAATTATTTTGGTAAGAAACAATTTCTATTTAACCCTAAAAATCCTAAAAAATCTTTTGATGTATACATCGATAAAAATCCAAAAGATACTATACCAATTAAGTATAAAACTTATTCAGACACTTTAAAGACTATCCGTAAATTGGAACGTCTTTATAAGTCTGGTAAGTATTCTCACAAAAGAATTAAACAGGTTGCCATGATTCTTATGGTAAGACTTCGTGTACTTAAAAAGAAAAAAATGAAGTCTTATGCCTTAGCTAAAAGATATCACGATTTTTTGACTAAAAGAACTAAAACAAAGACAAGTCTTAGAAAAAAATTAATTTTTTTAAAATAAAATCTTAATATTAATTAAAAATGGTTTTGAGAGTAGCTTTTATCGCGGCTATAGTTTCTGTAGTACTTAACATGATTGTACCTCGTGTAGCATTGGAGTTAGTTAAAATGATACCAGATTCGGAATCAAATATTTATATGTCTAAAGCAATGTCTATGTTCCGGTTCCATATCAATGATCCAGTTGTAACATCGATTGTAGTAGCTCTTTTAGTTTTCTTATCTGTAGTAATTACTTCATACATTGCTTATTAATAAATTATCTGTACGGTGTGGGGTTCGAACCCACGAGGCTTACGCCAACAGATCTTAAGTCTGTCCCCTTAGACCACTCGGGCAACCGTACAGGTACTTCACTTACATAAATAATAATATTTTATTTCTTTAAGTTCTTTTGTGAAATATTATTAATTTATAAATACATTTCTTATTTTTTGTTACATTATGAACACTATTATTCCAAAAGTTTGATTGAATGTATGTATTAAAATTATTTGGCACTTTAAGACAAATAATTCTGGTATAGTTATACAATTGTTCTATAATGCCTAATACATTAATATTATCGAGATACAAATTAATCTTTTTCTTTGATTTATAATCAGATCCACCCCATGGAGGATCAATAAATATAATGTCCTGTTTTAACATAAACTTTATTACATTATAAGATACAAAATACACTGATTTATTATCACAATTAACCAAATTATGCTTTAGGGTATTTTCTAAATTATTATCAATTTCTATAACGTTAACACTTTTGAATTGTTTAGAGAAGTATAATGCGTTACCGCCAATTCCAGCTGTTGCATCCGTTATAATACAGTCATGATCAATGTATTTAAGTATTATATTATTTATCTGCTGTGCTTGATTTGGAGTTGTATAAATATTTAAATAATCAGACGGTATGTCCATACATAATTATTAATCTAATGTTTTCTTAAGTTCATTTATTTCGGATGTCATACTCTGAACATTTTGTTTTAATGCGATGATAGTCGGTTCTGCTTGAATTGCTCTTGATCTTTTAATAGGATCTAATGACATTAAAAAACTTTGCTGCGCCTGTTCTTGTGTCATACCTTGTCTAACAGCGCTTCTTATATGTCTACTTGCAGCACTTTGATATCCTGAAAACTCTTTTTCAAGATCTTTAATAGTTTTTTTAGTTTCTTTTGTAAGATTTGTAAGCTGTTTAACTCTCTCTTTCATTTGCTGTTTTAATTCTTCCGCTTGTCTTGTTTTTTCTGCTTCGCGTGTAGCCTGCTGTTCTTTTTGATAATTTAATGCATAATTATGTACACTTTCAAAATGGTCTCTTAGTTGCATACTATAATTTTTTGAAATTGAGTCTTCTCCTGGCATGTAAAATGCATAATGACCGGCGTCCCAGGTATAATTAGTTATAGCATAAGTTATTGGTAATCGGTGTCTTATACCGGGATACTCTCTTTTAGGATAAGGTTTCCAATGCGGATCTTGTTTTGAACCAATTACATAACCATTTACTTCTACCGGCGTAGGTTTTCTTGTAACTGGGTTCAATTTAGCATCGTCAACTAATATTGGAGGATCATCATTATTATCAAATTTTAATTTGTACATTATTTAATTATAAAAAAATAAAATAATTTATAATTTTAATGATATCTGAATTAAGTATCAAGGTGTATACATTTTTATCAAAATTAAATACATTTGTGGGGAAATAAAATTCTTCAATTTTATAATAAGAATACATCAAGATTAAAATGTCATCTATATTAAAAGTTAACTGATTAATTTTAATGTATTTCCAGATAGTATAAAATATTAAAATGTCAATGTCATTTATTTTATAGTCTTCATAACCAGATTGTTCAGAATACAACTTAAAACATTTTTTAAGATTTTTCTCAAATGTTTTAATTATTTTTTTCAGGTCTATGTTATCTACAGAATTAATTTCGGTAATGTATTCTATAGTTGACATAATATTAATATAAAAATAATATTTATTAATATGTAATATATGAAACGAAAATTAGGTCACTTTTCAGATTCTGATGAAAACTTGTTTAATATGTCTGATTATAAGCTAAATAATCTAGATGCTTTAATTTCTATGATAGAAGACTACAAATGTAAAAAATTGCCAAAGAAAAAAGAAAGGAGATTCTATCCTGCAAAATTGAATCTTCTACCAAATATATTACAAGAATTACTTGACTTAAATAATATGATTGGGATGTCTAAACTTAAGCAACAGGTAGTTGATCAAATATTATTTTTTACACAGGGTATAGATGAAAATGTAATGTTACATACAGTTTTGGAGGGACCCCCTGGTACAGGTAAAACTACGGTTTCGCATATTCTAGCTAAAATATATTCTAAATTAGGAATATTTAAAAAAGTTAAGTTTAATATAGTAAAAAGAGCCGATCTTATTTCAGAATATCTAGGTGGTACAACTAGTAAAACATTAGAAACATTAAACAGGTGTAAAAATGGAGTTATGTTAATTGACGAGGCTTATTCATTAGGTTCACAACCTGGGCAGGATGATATGTATGCAAAAGAATGTGTTGACACCTTAAACGAGTATTTATCAGAAAATGTTGATAAAATTGTATGTATAATAGCTGGATATAAAAAAGAATTAAATGAATCATTTTTTTCATTAAATCCAGGTCTTAAAAGAAGATTTCCCTGGACATTTACAATTGAAAATTACTCCCCGGAAGAGCTTTGTGAGATTTATTTTAAAAAAATAGAAGAAAAAGAGTGGGATACCTCCTGTAAAAAAGAAGACATAATACAAATTATAAAAAGTAATATTCATTTATTCGATGGAAATGGAGGAGACATTAACACAATAATTGAAAAAGCTATGATAATTAATACAAGAAACTCTTTTGGTAGAGAATCGTCGTATACAATAAATATAACAGAGTTTAAGGAAGCGTGCGATATTTTTATACATAACAAAAAGGGTAAAGAAATGAGTCCGCCGCCTTACGGAATGTATACATAAGTGTTTTACGTTATGTAACTCATAATATTATCTAATGTTATAGTATATGATATCTTATAAAAAAGTTGATATCTCTAAAATAAAATTGGATAATAGTAAATTAATTTACGAAGGTCAAGAGTTAATAATTAAAAGTCCTATAATTAATTTTAAAATAGTTAAAGGTAATAATTGTAGTAAAATTAAATTAATATGTAATGATGATTCTCAGTCACATGATATTTTTTTAAATATAATAGGTTATATAGAAAGAATATATGAATATAATAAAATTAAAAGTGATTTTATATCAGATAACAATGTAAATGTATACATGAATGAAAATAGTAGATTTTTTGACTGTAATACAAAAGAAATTGATATTGAAAATATAATAGGAGATAAATGTATAGTTTCGATAATGTTTACAAATGAAACTTTATTATTATCACAGTTATTACTAATCAAATAGGCGTTTTAATTTTTATTTTATAAAATTAATTACTATTAAACATGGAAGTTGATTTAGAAAAGGTTAAAGTTTATAATCCAGTTAAAATGAATGAGGGAGTTTATTGTTCAAAAATTATGATAAACTCAGAAGAACTTCAGTTTCAATTACCAAAAAATGTATTAACTCTTAATAAGGAGAAAAAGAAGTGTACAATCTGTGTAGAAAAAGAAGAAATACATGATTTAATTAAGAGTATTTCAGAATTAATTATAACAAAAACATCAGAATCTAGTGAAAAATGGTTCGGAAAACTATTATCATTCGAAGAATGTAAACAGATTTATAAAGAGGCTCTTTTGGATAATTTATTGTATTGTTTTTATGATGAAAATACTAATTTCTACAATAATTCTGAAAGAGAGATTGATCCAGATACTTTAGATACTGAACTAAAAGGAATTGCTTTAATTAAATGCGGACTTATTGTATTTACAAAAACATCATTTTTTATTCGTTGGGAAGTATCACAATTTAAGATTAAAAAAGAAAAAACTAAAAATGTAGAAGACATTTTAATGGATTATTTAATTCGTGATCTTGAAGAACATGATGAACCATTGGAAGAAGCTCCTGATGTACTTTCTAAAAAAATCGAAAATATAACACTCTTCTAAGAAAATTAAATGTATTAAAGACAATGTACATTATTAATTATAAAATGTTGATTTCAATTGAAGGTAATATTGGCTCCGGAAAATCAGTATTTTGTAATTATCTTAAAGAACATTTTAGTCGTTATTATAATAAACCTAATAACGGCAGTGTTTATTTTGTAGATGAACCAGTTAGCGATTGGGAATCTATTAAAGATTCAGATGGAAATCTTATTGAACATTTTTATAAGTGTCCAGAAAAGTATTCTTATTGTTTTCAAATGACTGCATATATATCAAGACTTGTAAAACTAAAGAATGTTCTTCAAAAGGCAAAATCAGATGATATCATCATTATGGAAAGGTGTGTATTTTCAGACTATAATGTATTTGCTCGAGTGTTACACGCTGATGGGAAAATTAATGATATAGAGTTTCAATGTTATAAAACGTGGTTTGATCATTTTCTTGAAGACCTTCCTAGTATTCTATTTGTTTACATTAAAGCAGATCCAGAAGTATGCTCTGAAAGAATTAAAAAAAGAAATCGTGATGGAGAAAGTAACATATCTTTAGACTATCTTAAGAAGTGTGAAGAATATCATGAAGATTGGTTTAAAGCTGAAAAAAAATTGATCACATTCGATGGAAATAAAGACACAACATTTCATTCGAAATATTTAGATATTCTAAAACAAATGATGTGTTATAAAATGAATAAACCGAAAAACTTTGACGGAAACGATTCAGATAATGAATATTATTATGAATACAGACATGAAACTGCTAAATGGAATAAAAGACTTTTTGATAAGACATTAGAACAATGTAATAAAAGAACTAAGATGTCTGAGTAATGTATACCCAACCCCATGATAAAAATAATGATAGGATCATTATTAAAAGGGTAACTCTTCCAGATAATAAAGGAGTTTGATTTATAAAAGATGCAATAGCTGGGTCAGAGTCCCTTTCATACCAGATGTCTATTTTATCTCCATTTTTATAATAAGTTTCTGAAATAATACCGAAGGTATCTTTTTTTTTATAAACTTTAATGTCATTTGGTAACTTGTAAGTAATTTCAATTGGGGAACATTTAAATAATTGAGTTTCTGGTATATTATTACATATTGGATTATTTACTATTTTCCCTTCTAGTTTTATCCAAGTTCCGAATATTTCATTTATAGAATAAGGAAGAAGTGTAAAAAATACAATAGTTATTAATAAAGCTAATACAACAGACATTACTTTAACAAAAAGTTTTTCATCATTCATTAATTTATAGTTAGGCGTTGCCATGATTTAATAAATAATAAATATAATAATTTAAACAAATAATCTATTTAAAATGTAAAAATGGAGCAGTGTTTTTCTGATATAATAGAAAGTATAAAAGAAGTACAAAAAGAATTGGGAAATCATTATAAAGAAAACTTATACCAAAATGCACTTTATACTGAATTAAATAAAAGAATGTATCTCTGTCAAACTGAAGTAATAGTTCCAGTTTATTATAAAGAGGTTTACATTGGATTTGAAAGAGCTGATATTGTAGTGTATAAAGAAAATGTTCCATATCTTATTATAGAACTTAAATCTCAGAATCAAAGACTGGGATCTAAAGAGATAAATCAGTTAAAAAAATACTTGTCAAACTTAAAATGTAAATATGGTGTATTAGTCAATTTTTATGAAACAATAGAAATTATGAAAGTTACTGAAGATTTTTGCCAAAAGATCTAGAATGGCACATTTCTGTGATGTAATATGCGTCAAATGTTAATTTATTAGTTATGTTAATAAGTTTAACTTCAAATATTTTATCATCAGTACCTTGTTTATTCTTGTTAAACATAGAATACAATTTATCAGTTGTTATATTATTTGCTAGCTGTAACCACAATTGTAGAGTTGTTTTACTATTTGAAATAAAACCATTATTTTTCATAAAACTTTTAAAATCTTTAAGTTGTTCCGTTTGGTCTTCAGATCTAAATATATGTGTTTGTTTAAAAAGTTTTTCTAGTAATTTAGATTCGGTTGGTTTTAGAATATTTTTAACATGAATGATATATGCTCCCTCTAAAGAAAAAACTATATGAACTAATGTATTATCTTTAGCAAAGTTTATACATTGAGCCATATCTTCTCCAGAAGGCCATCCATATACTGCATTTTCAGAACGATAAGCAATAACCGGATGGGTGTGGTAATTTATTATACCCTTTGGAGTCATTACAGATGTTCCATTTCCATTAACAAGCGTAAACTTTGAACTTTTTTTATTACATACTCCATTTTTACAATTGTAGTCAGTAAATAATAAACTACCCGCTACCTCATGTTTATCATTTAATAATGATTTTTTAATTTTATCTAGAAAAGGCTTATCTATTGTCCACTTAACTTTGGTTTTTTGAATTGTGCACATTTAGAATATGTTTTTATTTTTATTAAGTTAAAAATTATTTTTTAAAAACATTTTATTAATTAAACATGAGTGAGACGTTAAACGTAAATGTGCTTGTTGCTGCAAAAGAAGAATACACTAGACAGTTGATTTCTAGTTTGCAAGCACCGGTTTATGAAATTATTAAAAATATATACACAGAGTCACAAAAAAATAATATTAGAAGAGACATTTCTTATTCTAATTTTCAGCTGGAACTTAAAAAAGTTCCAAACTGGGCATCATTTAAATTAGATGAAAATGTATCTGAAATCAATTCTAAGTTTCCTTATCTTATGGATCTTATAACCGCTATATTCGTAAGTCATGTTAAGATATTAGCATGTGTAAGACTTAAGAGTGATAATAAATCAATTAAAATTAAAGTACCAAACTTAAATACTTTTCTTCATAAAATTATTATAAATGTATCTGAAACAATTTATTATGATCCATATGTAATTCATGATCAAAAGGATAAAATATTCACTATTATCACTACATCTATAACTGAAACTATTGCTAATCAGATACCAATAGAATACATTCTAAATGAGTATCTTTCAGGCGTATTTGAAGATGACGAAGAACAAGCTAATATTTATGAACCACCTGGTCCTGAATTAGATGAAGAAGCTTCCGAAGAAGACGAAGACAATGAAGAAAATGAAGAAAGAGAAATTAAAAATATCCCTATAATACCTATAGATAATCCTGTAAGAAATGTACCAAAACCAGAAAAACTAGATGAAATAAAAGTAGATAAAAAAGAACCTGAATTAGAAAGTTTTGAGGATCTTAAAGAAAAGAAAGACGTTGTTAAGTCTTTTAAAGTTGATAAAAAAGACATTATTTCAGACGATGATCTTTCTGATGAAGATATCTCAGACTACGAAGATGAAGACAAAGATACTGATATAAAAGATGAGACAGAACCAAATATTAAAGAAGATCCTACTCTATTTTAATGTGTTCTAATTTTAAAAAATAAATTAAAATATAATTATAACAAATGTCTCTAAGTTTACAAGACGTTATTAATTTACAAAGAAAACAATCAATTAGATATAATAAACTAAAGGAAGATATATTATTAAAATTGACTGAAAAAATTGCTCATTTAGCAAAACATGGTCAATTGAGGTGTATATATACAGTTCCGCTTTATATATTTGGACACCCTCCTTATGATGTATCTGAAATTACAAGTTTTCTTGAAAAGAAACTTAAAAATGAAGGATTTTGTACTTTATCTTTAGGTAAAAATAAACTATTCATATCATGGGACATAAATGATATTAATCAGTTTAAAAAGAAATCTAAAGAAGATAAAAAATCATTAGTTGATTTAAAACCACTGTTAAATTTAAAATAAATGGGTTGCCTTTTTTCTTGTTTTAGAAATAATTATCAAGAACTTGAACATGTTGATGATATAGAAGTAGCACTTAATGATACAGAAGATTACTACGATGAAATGAATAGACCTAGATTTTTTAATGATTTCATTTATCACCGTTCTGGATATTATACTACAGACTAATGTAATGTAATGTAATTAATTTAAAAATAAAATTAATACATTCTTGTAATGATAATTCTTTCTTTTGACATTGGTATAAAGAACTTAGCTTATTGTATGATAGATACTGAGGATAATTGTATTCTAGATTGGAATATATTAGATTGTTCTGGAACAAATGAAACTTTAAGAGTAATTGAAGAATTAGATCAACTAGAATATCTTCGTGAAGCTGATATAATTCTTCTTGAGAAACAACCTTCTTTTAATCCAAAAATGAGAAATATTTCAACTGCTATTTATGTATACTTTATACTTCGTATTCAACATGAACAACAAAGAATGGCAAAAATACAAATGTATGCAGCAAAATATAAGTTAAAATGCTGTGACATAACAATGCAACATAAATCTAAGGATAAGTATCGTCAAAATAAAAATCTAGGCATCGTACATGCGCGTCATTTACTCAAAACACATCAAGATTTTTTTGAAAATCATAAAAAGAAAGACGATCTTGCAGATTGTTTTCTTCAGGCTATGAGTTATATTAAGTTTTTTTTAAAGTAACATTTTAATGTACTCATAAGTACAAAACACAGATGTATGATATGGTATACTACGAATAAGATATATACCCATTCCACGATAATAATCTGTTGGTTTTAATTTAAATGAGTCTCCATTTCTTATTTTAGCTCTAATCGTATCCATAGGATAAAATATACACGCAGCAATTGTTTTTGAAATAGCGGTATTTAAGAATGTATTAAAGGTATTATTATCCATTTTATCTTTAAGATATT
>Ga0310343_10000975_pt1 | contig 14299 bp, 12 predicted proteins | sample HC15DNA2025_MG_FD_203519 | JGI IMG/M metagenome (GOLD analysis project Ga0310343, IMG submission 203519) | Marine microbial communities from station ALOHA, North Pacific Subtropical Gyre - HC15-DNA-20-25_MG | ecosystem: Environmental > Aquatic > Marine > Oceanic | place: Pacific Ocean: North... | reverse complement strand
AAGTTGCAACAGATACATTAAAAATGCTGGAGAATAATAAGCTAGAAATTAATGAAGAAAAGTCACTTTTAAAAAAAATAATTGATAGTTTAATTAGATAATGTTTACAGACTTAACCCTTTGGTTACTAGCAACATCACTTCTTGGAATATTTGGGCTTCCATTATTTAATAAAATATATAGTAAAGATGTTACCCTTATTAACTATTCTTTAAGCATCCCCTTTTTCCTAATAATAAATGGTTTGATTTCATGGTTAATTTTTTTAGTATCAAAAAATTATTTAATTTCAAATATTTTGTCAGTACTTTTATTAATTTTAATTTCATCAGCTGAGATTTATAAAAATAAAATTACTTACAAGAAAAATTATTTATTATTTTTATACGGAAGTGCTCTTCTTTCTTTCTTTCAGTTGTTATATTTGGGTTATAGAAGCTTCAATCCTGATCTTATTGGAACAGAAAAAATTATGGATTTTATGATGCTTTCTTCTGTTTTTAATGCGTATGGAGGAGAAGTTAAAGACTTGTGGTTTTCCGGATCACCTAATCCTTATTATTATTTTGGATACTGGATTTATGCTTCAATTTTAAAATTGTCTGTTGTTAATTTATATTCTGGTTATAATTTTATTCTTTCAGTTACCTTTGCATTAACTGTAATTATTTCAGCTTCAATTTCATACCATTTTATTGATATTAAAGTGCCTAAATTAAGAAAATTATTATACTCATCTGTTGCACCAATATTTATTGTATTTATTTCAAATTTTTATATTTTGTTTGAGATTATTTCCAAGCTATTTAATTTAAAAAATATTTTTAATAATATTTTAAATATTGATGGATTTATGAATTCTTCTGGATTTTTTAATGGCAGTTCATGGAGATCAACGAGAGTAATAAATTTTTTTGAAGACAACATTTCAAGGGATTATACAATTACTGAATATCCTTCATTTACTTTTTTACTTGGTGATTTGCATCCTCATTTAATTTCAATTCCATTCGTTCTATTTACATTCTTTTTAATTTTTAACATTTTAAAAAAATACGATTTTAAAATACCAAATTTTCATTACTTTCTTATTGGATTTTTAATACCAATCAATGGTTTTATTAACATATGGGATGTTCCATTTTTAATTGTTCTTGTGTCTGTATTATTTTTAATAATTTATAAGCTATATAATTTAGAATTTATTAGAATCCTAAGCCTAATATCTTTAGTGATAATTGGATTTTTTATATCAATTTTGGTTTTAAATAATTTTTATTTTTCGAGTCTGAGCAGTCAATCAAAATTTCCTATTATTAACGTTTTTCCTTTTGCAACGAGCATACATCACTTTTTTATTGTGATGGGCCCTCTATTAATTTTATTTTTTATTTATGTAAAAAGTTCGATAAATATTGGAAATAAAGTGCTGCTAATAAATATAATTGGATCAGTAATATTAATATTAATTTTAAATTTTTTAAGATTTTTTATTTTAGGATTTGAAAACTTTAATTTTTTAAATTTCTTTCTAAATTTTCCACTTTTACTTATGCTTTTTACATTTTTAATTATTAGTTTTTACTTAGTAAAATTAAAAAGTGAAAGTCAATTTGTATTTATAATTATTACTTCTTGCTTAATACTAATTGGAGTTGAAAATTTTAGAGTTATTGATTTATTTGATAACAGAATGAACACAATTTTTAAATCTTATTTTCAGGTTTGGATACTAGTTTCATTATTTGCTCCTATGCTAATGGCGAAATTAAACCTTTTACAAAATAGTAAAAATAAAATCTTCAAAGTTATTTTTATATCAATATTTACTATTAGTATTGTTCAGTTTGGCTCAAATATTTATTATTCAACAGATAAATTTATATTTAAAAAAACTCTTGATTCTTCTAAATTCATTGAAGATTATCATGAAGGAGCTTTAAATGTTGTTGACTGGATATCAACTAATACAGAAAAAGAAGATATAATTTTTTATGAAGTCGGTAATGATTACGAAATTACTTCATTTTTTTCTTCTTTTACTGGGAGATCTTCTCCTATCGGGTGGCCTGGACATCAAAAACAATGGGGGAGGGATCCTGTTGAAATAAATTCTAGAGTAAATGACCTAAGGGATTATGGAGACAATTTGGAGATTTTAAATAAATATAATGTTAATTACTTAATTACCAAAAATACATTTTTGATTAAAAATAAAAAATTTAAGCAAGTTTATACAAATACCAACTTTTCAATATACCTAATAAATGACTGAAATTATAAATAAATTTAAAAAACCGACATTTTTTAATTACTTCACATTTGCCCTTATCTTTTTGATTATTTTTTCTTTAATTTCTAGATTTATTTTTCTTGATTACAGGGCAATACATCACGATGAATCTCTACACGGATACTATTCATGGCTTCTATCTAATGGTTATGGATATACACATAACCCGCTAATGCATGGGCCATTAAATTTTCATTTAAATGCATTGGTGTTTTTAATCTTTGGTGATAGTGATTATACTCTAAGAATTGCTCCAGCTGTTGCAGGAATATTTGTTGTATTATCCCCTTTTCTTTTTATTAAAATTATTGGAAAAAATCCCTCTATATTAATCTCAGCGTTTCTTTTAATTTCTCCAATTGTTACTTATTTCAGTCGCTTTGCAAGGAATGATATCTTTGTTGCTTTGGTTTCTTTAATTCTCATCTTTCAAGTTTTTAGATATTTAAATGAAGTGGATGGCAAAAAAAGTCTACTTATAATTTCAATTTGCTTAGGTTTCATTTTTTGTATTAAGGAGATTAGTTTCATAATTATTTTTATATTGGGATCTTTTTCATTAATATTCTCAAGTTTTAATCCTTTTATAAAAAATAAGTTGAAATTGAATTATCAATTTACAAATATTTTCGCTTTGCTATTCTTGTTATCCTTTCCTCTTTCAATGCCAATTTCATCATATATATTCAATTTTTTTGGAATAAATCTTGTTGCCCCATCAGGCTCACTAACTAAAATTGGTATGCCAATTGGCAATGTTGCAATAATTACTTCTTTTATAATTTCAGTTATAAGTTTATTAACATCATTTGTTTTTGGTTTCTTGAAATTTAAGAAAGACTGGTTATTATTTTTCTTTATTTTCTGGTTTATATTTATATTTTTTCATAGTACTTTTTTTACTAATCCAGCAGGTATAATTACTGGATTTTGGCAATCATTAGGATATTGGATTTCACAGCAAGATGTTGCAAGAGGAGGGCAGCCTTGGTATTACTATTTTTTACTTATCATTAAATATGAATATATTGGATTTTTATCTTTCTTTATTTTTATTTTTTATCGTAAATTTAAATATACTATTTTTGAATTTTTTCTAGTTTATTGGTCAGTTTTAAATATTATTATTTATGTCATTACTAGTGAAAAAATGCCCTGGTTATTAGTTAATATTATTTTGCCCTTTATTTTTATTTCAGGCATTCTAATCAATGAATTATTGTCTAAAATTTTTAGAAGTAATTTAATGTTGATCTTTAAAATTAATATCTTAATTATTCCTTCTTTCATATTATTATTATTTATTTTCAATTCAGTAGAAACAAATTATGTTGATTCAGATAAACCAGATGAAATGATTGTTTACACTCAAACATCAAAATATGTTCATTTGCTTTCTAAAGAGATTATTAACGAAATAAACGAAAACAATGCGAATATTATTATAGATTCATCAGAAGGTTTTACTTGGCCTTGGGCATGGTATATGAGAAATCACAGCATAAATTATTTTGATAGTACTAAAGAAGAGACTTATAAAGACATAAAATTTGAAAATTATGATTATATTTTAGTTAACACATACAATTTTCCAAAACTCTTAAAATCTAGAGAAAATGAAATTAAATATAATAGTATTTCTCAAATTCCATTTAGAATGTGGTTTCCTGAAGATTATAGATTTAATTCATTGAAAGATTTTGCAAATTATATGAGAGAATTTGAAAATATATCTTATTTGTTTGGGCATGTTTTTAAAAAAGATTTCTCACAAAATATGGGTAATGTAGGACTAACAATTTTAAAATGAGCATATTTAATAGTAATATTTTTAAAGGAATTTTTGGGACGACTATATCAGTATTTTGTTTCTTTATTTTTTTTAACAAGATCGATGACTTAGGTAAGGTAATTGAGATTGTTACGTCTGTAGACTTTTTAATTATTTTATTGGGTTTTCTGGTTTATTTTTTTTCAATATATTTTCGTACAATAAGATGGAATTCAATATTTCAGAATAAAATCAAAATAAAACTTACATCACTTTCAAGAATAGTTATATCAGGCTATATGTTTAATAATTTACTTCCTGCAAGATTAGGTGAATTGGCAAGAATTTATCATTTTAATCTTGTAAAGAAAATCGATAAATCATATTTGTTCGGAACAATTTTAGCTGAAAGAATTACAGACGTAATTGCACTATTTATATTTATTGGTGTTGGTATTTTCTTTGTACCAAAAGACTTATTAATCAATTTATCTGATGAACTAGGAGTAAATATAAATTTAATCTACTTATTTTTAATTTTGATAGGCTTATCTATTGTTTTCTTTGTGCTAATGCAATTTAAAAAATATAGAAAAATCATTACAACTTTTATGCCAAAATTTAATTTTATTAATAATAAGATTTTAAATATTGTTGATAGTTTCTTCAAAGGTTTATTTAACTTAGAAAAAAATAAAATAATCTATATCATCTTTCTTGCTTTAATAATTTGGATAATAGAATTTTCAATGTTTTATATTGTTGAAACTCAAATTGAACTAAATTTAAATAATACTTTTCTAGCAATAGTTTTTTTTGGTGTTTTTGCTAATTTAAGTGGAATAGTTCCATCGACTTCAGGCGGTTGGGGTCCATTTGAACTAATAGGTACAATAGTTTTGATTTCATTTGGTGCAGACAGGGAAAGCGCTGCGGCCTTCACAATCATAGTCCATTTAATTCTTTGGTTGCCAATTTCAATAATAGGGTTAATTTGCTTTTTATACGATTTAAAGGGCAGGAATACATGAATGTATCTGTAATTGGGGGAGGCGTAACTGGACTAGTTACAGCTTATAAACTTTCAAAGGAAGGCTATAAAGTTACAATTTTTGAGTCATCATATTTTTTAGGTGGACAAGCATCTGTAGTAAATCTAGGTAGATTTAAAATCGAACGAGGTTATCACCATTTATTTCAAAATGACATTGACATTATTGAGTTAATTGAAGAATTAAATTTATCAAATTCGCTCAAATGGTATAAATCTTCAGTTGGAATGTATTCAAATAAAAAATTGTACCCTTTTTCTACGCCCAAGGATTTACTAAATTACAAGCCAATAAGCATATTAAATAGATTTAAATTAGGCTTAGTAAGTTTGTACTTAAAAAGACAGAGAAATTGGAAAAAATACGAAAAAATTACAGCTCAAAATTGGATGAAAAAATATGCGGGTAATGAGATTTACAATAAGGTTTGGGGACCTCTTCTTAAAGCTAAGTTTGGATACTTTTATAATAAAGTTAATATGTCATGGTTTTGGTCAAAAATGATAACGAGGTTTGCTTCAAGAAATAAAAAAGGTGAAGAAATTTTAGGTTATTTAATTAATTCATTTGATCAATTAATTGAGGAATTAGTAAAAAAGATTGAAGAAAATGGAGGCAAGATTTTACTTAACTCAAAAGTGATATCAATAAATCATAAATCAAATAAGGTTAGTCATATTAAATATGTTCAATCAAATACTATAAACAAATTTGATACCGATCTTGTTGTAGCAACTATACCAAATTATGAACTAAAAAATTTAATTAATTTTGAACCGGATTACCAAAAGAAATTAGATACTGCAGAATATCTTGGAGCAAGCGTTTTTATTCTAAAACTAAATAAAAGATTTTCGAAATATTATTGGATAAATATAATCGATGAAGACGTTCCGTTTCTTGGGTTAATCGAGCACACCAATCTTGTTGATAAAAAATATTATGGAAATGAACATATTCTCTACATAACAAATTATCTTCACTACAAGGATGAAGTATTTTCAAAAGACAAGGATGAATTATTAAATGAATATATTGAACACCTAAAAATAATTAACCCAGAATTTAATGAAGATTGGATAGAAAATTATATATATAATTCAGTGAGCGCTGCACAACCTCTATTGCCTGTAAACTATTCTTTGTTAAAACCAACTTTGAAGTCTCCAATAAATAATTTATATATAGGAAATACATCTCAAATTTATCCTGAAGATAGAGGAACTAATTATAGTGTAAAAATTGCTGGAGAAATTGTATCTTTAATTATCAAGGAGTTTAAATGAGTGAAAAGTTATGTTTAATTACTGGAGGTGGTAGTGGGATTGGTAGGGCAACAGCACTAAAATTTGCACAAAATAAAATTAACACAATTATTGTTGGTCGAAGAAATGATGCTCTTGAAGAGACAGTTGCACTATCTAAAGAAAATTCAGTTTTTTTAAATCCCATAAAAGCTGATTTATCTAATGAAGACGGTATAAACGATTTATTTACAAATGTTGAAAAAAATTTTGATAGCCATGTGAATATTCTAGTAAATAATGCAGGTTCAAGTAGCAAAATAAGAAGTATTGCACATATTCCTAAAAATCAGTGGGATGAAGTTTTAAATATCAATTTAAATTCAGTGTATTTGCTTTGTCAGAAATTTTTAAAAGATATGATTAAAAATAAGAATGGGACCATAATTACAATTTCCTCTATGGCTGCTTTAAAACCTGGTTTATTAGGTGGTGCACCATATGGAGCTGCAAAAGCAGGAGTCACAAATCTAATGGGCGCTATTAACTCTGAATTTTCAAATGATGGTGTAAGGGCTACTGCAATTATGCCAGGAGAAGTTGACACACCAATTCTAAATAATAGGGCAAAAGTCCCAAACAGTGGTGAAAGAGATACAATGATGAAGCCTGAGGATTTGGCAGAAATTGTTTTTTTAACCGCAAATTTAAACAGTAGAACTAACATTGAAACCGTTGTCGTAAATGCAACTTATAAAAGAGACGTCTCAGATGACTTGAAAGCAGCTAGAGAAAAAACAAATTAATCTCACTATTATTAAAAAAAAAGATATAATTAAATTATATGAAAAAGCATCCGACTAAAGAAGAAATATTAGAGGCGATAGAAAATCAGCCAAAAATTAGTAAGATTACTGTTTTGTCCTGCCTATTAGCAGTAAATTCAAAATTTCACTACATTCCTAAAATTGCTGTAGAAGAAATAGCAAACTACACTGGAAAAACAACTAATGATGTATGGGGAGTAGCTTCATTCTATACAAATTTTAGATTTACTCCTCCAGGTAAAGCAACATTAGATGTATGTTGGGGGCCATCATGTCATTTGCAAGGATCACAAGGATTATTAAAAGATGTTCATAAATTGTTAGGAATTGATCATGAAGGGGAAACGAGTGATGGTAAAATTACATTGAGATATAGCACTTGTTTAGGAGCTTGTTCACAAGGACCAGTATTTGCAATAGATCATAAATTATACGGAAAAGCTAATATAAAAAAAATTGAAAAGGAAATATCGGAAATATAAATGTTTGAAAAAATATTAAATGATGCAAATTTAAAATGGGGTGAATTAACATCACCTGATAACATATGGATTAGAGTCAGTTACGGTGCCTCAGGTCAAGCAGCTGGAGCTGATTATGTTTATGATAAATTGAACAAATTATCTAAAAATAATAATAATGTTTTTGTTGACTACGTTGGGTCAATGGGCCTCAGTTATGCAGAACCTTTAGTTGACTTTACTTTTGGAAATGGAATAAGAATTTTTTATAATAATGTTGATTCAAAAAATGCAGAGATAATATATAACTCTCATATTCTTGAAAACAAAATTCATCATGATCTTGTTTTTGGTCAAATTGTTCCTAATAATTTAAATCCGATTTCTGATATTCCTCAGCTAGATAAAGAAAAGCCATTATCACTTACAAAGAGAATAGCAACAGAAAATTGTGGAAATATATCACCAACTGACATTAATCAATATATTGCAAATGGTGGTTATAGTGCATTAAATAGGGCGCTAAATGATCTTGATCCAGAAAAAACACTAAACATGGTCAAGGATTCTGGTTTGAGAGGAAGAGGTGGGGCTGCTTTTTCAACTGGTGTTAAATGGAGCTTTCTAGCTAATAATCCAAGTAAAGAAAAATATGTTTTATGTAATTGCGAGGAAGGAGACCCAGGTGCTTTTAATGACAAAGGTATCCTTGAGAATGATCCTCATATGTTGCTTGAGGGTTTGATTTTATGTGGATATGCAACTGGATCAAGTAATGGTCATATATTTATAAGAGATGGTCATGAGATTCCTATTGAAAATTCAAGAAAAGCAATTGAACAGGCATATGAACTTAATCTGTTAGGCGATAATATACTTGGAACTGGTTTTAGTTATCATGTAGAAGTTTCTCTTACAGGTGACTCTTACGTAGCTGGTGAAGAAACGGCTTTGATGGAAGCTATTGAAGGTAAAAGGTCTATGCCAAGATTTAAACCCCCATTCCCAGCTGTTTCAGGCTTATGGGGCAAACCCAGCAATATTAATAATGTAAAAACTTTATCTTACGTGCCGTTCATTGTTAAAAATGGAAGTGAAAGCTATAAAAATATCGGATCGGAAACAAGTTCAGGAACAGCAATTGTATGCCTTTCAGGCCATATCAAAAGGCCTGGTATGTATGAAATTGAAATGGGGATGACAATAAACGATCTATTAACAAATATTGGTGGAGGGTCTTCTACTGATAAAGAAATAAAGCTTCTCCAAACAGGTGGCCCTTTAGGTGGAGTATTAGGTTCAAGCGAGTTTGATGTAAAGATAGATTTTGATGATATGGCCAAGGCAGGAGCAATTTTAGGTTCAGGTGGAATAATTGTGGGGGATGAAACAACTAATGTTGTTGATTTAGTAAGAAACCTTGTTGCTTTTAATCAATTTGAAAGTTGTGGTAAATGTTTTCCTTGCAGGCTTGGCAACACTCACATGCTTGATATTTTGAACCGAATTTGTAATTCAAGACCAAATGAAAAGGATATGGACATAATTAAAAAAATTGGAAACAGCATGAAAACTGGATCGTTATGTGGGCACGGTCAATTAGGCTACAATCCTGTATCATCAGCAGTAAAATATTTCAAAGATGAATTTGACAATGCTCTCAGTGCAAATCATCCAATAGACGATAAAGAGGTAGATACAATGATTCTTCCGACAAGGACAAGGCCATAATGACTACTATCGATAAAGACAATAAATTATCTACATTCAATTTTAATGGAAAGATGATTAATGCAAAGCCTGGTCAGACAATTATTCAGGCTGTCATGGATCACGGCATGTATATACCTTATTTATGCTATCACCCTGGATTAGATCCTTACGGGGCATGCAGAATGTGTGTAGTTGAAACTGAAGTTAATGGAAGGAAATCAATTCAAGCTTCTTGCACAACCCCAGCAATTGAAGGCATGACAGTTAATTCAACCCAATCAGATATTAAAGATCTTAGACAAGGAATTATGGATTTGCTTATTACTGAGCATCCTCATGGATGTCTAACTTGTCATAGAATTGAACTATGTGGGCCTCAAGACGTATGCCAAAGACACGTTTCTGTTACCGACAGGTGCACAACTTGTCCAAAAAACGAAAGATGTGAGCTCAAAGATACTATAAGAAGTACTGAGTTAGAGATGAGAACTCCTTTAACTTATAACAGAAGGAATCTGCCTATTCATCAAGACGACCCATTTTATGATAGAGATTACAATCTTTGCATCGTTTGCGTAAGATGTGTGAGGGTTTGCGATGAAGTAAGAGTTGATAATGCATTAACCCTAAAACAAAGATCAGGTATCGCAATTGTTGGAACGGCTTCAGGTAATTCCCTTTTAGAATCTGGTTGCGAATTTTGTGGAGCATGTATAGATATGTGTCCAACTGGAGCACTTGTAGAAAGAGATTACAAATGGGAAAAATATGAAAAGAAAACTAAGACAGTTTGCTCAAATTGTCCTGTAGGGTGTGAACTAATTACAGAAACTAACAAATTCAATAAAGTTATTAGGCAAATTGGTGATCTTGCTGGTGAAGCTAATCAAGGTCAAACATGTATGAGGGGTAAATTTGCTTATGATTATGTAAACGAAAATAAACTGAATTCCATATATCTTAATGATGAAAAGATAGATTTTGACAATGGATTGAATAAAATCACAAATCTAATCCAAGAGCATAATTCTGAAAACACTTCTATTATGTTGGGGCCAAGAATGTCAAACGAAGATTTGTATGCTGCTAAGAACTTTTTCAAAGATTTTTTAAAGATTGAAGATTTCGATATTGGTTCTAATAAATTTAATCAAACATTCAAATCATTATTTGATGGACTTAATTCAACAGTTGGAAAAGGGCAACTTAAGGACATTGCTCAATCTGATAACGTTGTAATTTCATTAGGCAATCCTTCAGAAAAACAAAACATTATTGCTATGTATGCAAAACAAGCTTTTAGGTCCGGTAAAAATATAATTGTAATTGATCCAAGAGAAACTGAAATGACGAGGTATTCCACTAAATGGATAAGAGTTCATCCTGAAAAAGTATCAAAACTTTTTAAAGCTGTCTCTAAATTAATAATTGATAAAGCTTCTGAATCGCCTGAAACAATAAATTACAAGAACCTTGATTTTTTGATTTCTGAATTATCAAATTATGATTCTCTAAAAATTGCCAAAGAATTGAATATTAATGATGAAGACATTAAATTTTTATCTTCGATATTAAGTAAAGGAACTACTTCATTTTTGTTTGGAAATGATATGTTGATTAATGATACACAAATACAAAATTACACTTCTAGCCTTTTAAACTTAATCCTTTTGACAGGTAATAATAATTCTGAATTTTCTACATTACTTCCTTTAGTTGATGGAGCAAATCAAATAGGTGCTTTACATATTGGTGCCAATAAATATTTTAATAATACTGAAACAAAGTATTCTGAAATAAATAATGAAGCAAATGATGGTTTATGTATTATTTTCGAGGACGGGTTAAGCTATGATGAAATAATCAAAAAATCAAAAAATTATAAAAACAAGGTACTTTTTACCTCTAAGAAAAAATTTTTAAATTGCGGCTTTGACATTATTGTTCCTGTTACTGATTTTTCAAACAGGAAAGGCACATACGTAAACATTGAAAATAGGGTACAACTCTCAAATAATCCTCTTGAAAAAAAATCATATTTTAATGACGCTTGGCATTTAATTTCAAAAATAGCAGAGAATTTTGATGGGTCAGGGTTAAAGTTTAGTAATTATGAGGATATTTACACTAAGATGATTAGCAGCGTTGAGTCTTTTTCTGGCTTAAAAAATCATAATTTAGCACTAGAATCTTACATAATACCAATTGAATTTAAGCCAAAGTTTGTTTATAAAGACGACTCGAATGAATTTGATTCTGATTTAATTAGAGTATACGAAGGAAGGGTATTAATTAAAGATAATGACTCTTTTGAAATTCAAAAGGATGGAGATACAAATTACATTAAAGATGAAACCCAATTCAATATAAGTAAGGATATTTTAAGCAAATATAATTTATCAATAGGGGATCAAATTAAATTAATTTATAAAACTGACAATATTGAGGTAAGTGGTAAAGTTAAGTCTGAAATTGATTTAGTTAATACAATATCTATGACTGGGCTTTTTGGTGAAATGGCTATCAAGATGCAAAAATCTGAAAATAAAGATTGGTCTATGGACCTTCCAATTTTAGATTATGAGATAGTGACTATAAAGAAATGAAAGGATTGAAATGAGTAATGTTATTGAATTAAATGATTCAAACTTTGATGATGAAGTTGTGAAATCAGATTTACCTGTATTAGTTGATTTTTGGGCTGAATGGTGCGGTCCATGCAAGATGATAGCTCCTTCTGTGGAAAAAATTAGTGAAGAATATTCTGATAAACTAAAGGTAGGAAAGTTAGATGTTGATTCTAATCCTAACATTTCTTCAACATTTGGCATTAGGTCAATACCAACTTTATTAATTTTTAAAAATGGATCACCTGTTGATCAAATTGTAGGTGCGGTTAGTAAAGAGGTAATTTCAGCTAAAGTTGATAGCCATATTTAATGCTGAATGTAATAAAAGGGTTTTTGACCTTAAATAATCAATCATTTGAATACATATTTGATTCAGATAATGTTTTATCATTTTCGATTTTAATAATATTTCTTTCTTGCTTGAGTGGAGCATCTCACCCTTTTTTAATTGATTCAAACCAAATTCAATTTTCAATCTCAGAATTTTTAACAAAGTTTATTGGATTATTAAGTCAGAATTTATTTATTATTTCTGGCGTTTATTTTCTTGGTGTTTCATTTTTTGCAAATAAAAATCGAATTGGAATAACATCCTCAAATGAAATCATTGAAAATAATGAATATAAATTAATAAATATTCGAAGAACTTTTCAGTTATTGTCCTTTTCTCAAATTCCTATAATTATAGGAATGATATCCACACTTCCATTTATTAGTAATATTTCATCATTAGTATCATTTATTATTTTTATAAGTACCCTTTGGTTCTACATATTAATAACAAAGTCAATTTATATTGGCTTTGGTTTTAGTTATGACACAAACGCTTCAAAGCAAGCTAGGTACATTAAATCATTCTTAATAATATTGTTTACATATGTTCCTGGAACCATTATATTTCAGTTATTCATTTCAAGTTTAATAAATAATTTACTTACATCATGGATTTAAAAATTAAAGGAAAAAATGCTTTTATTACTGGAGGTACTAGAGGTTTAGGTCTTGCAAGTTTGAAATCACTAGCTTCAGAAGGAGTGAATATTGCTTTTTGTTCGAGATCAGAAGATGGGGTGAATGAGACAACAAAGCATCTATCAAAGTTGGGTGTTAAGTATTATGGCTTTGTTCATGAAATCAATAGCAATGATAAAAATATTAATGAATTAGTTGCCAAGTTAAATAATAACTTTGGAGATATTGATATTCTTGTAAACAATGTTGGTGGTTCATTGGGCTCTTCTTCGCTTTTAGATAATGACATTGAAACTTATATGAATGTATTTAATATTAATTTCTGGGCATCTTTGAAATTAATGAAAATTTATTCTGAAAAGATGGTTACTAATGGTTGGGGCAGAATTATAAATATTGCATCTATTTTTGGAAGAGAATATGGTGGAAAAAGTTCAAGCTATATGTCATCAAAAGCAAGTTTAATCGCTGCCACAAAACACTTGTCTATTGAATTAGCTGATAAGGGGGTAACAGTTAACTCTATTGCACCAGGTTCCATTAAGCACAAGGGGGGATCGTGGGAAAAATTTGTTAATAATTCTTCTTCCCAAGAAGTTAGTGATTTCATTAATCAAAATTTACCTATGAAGGATTTTGGTTCTCCTGAACCAGTTGGCGATATGGTTAGTTTTCTTTCTTCCCCACGTTCTTTCACAATTACTGGAGCTTGCATAAATATCGATGGTGGCCAGAGTAGTAATTTATTCTAAATATTCCAATCTGAATCAAATGCCAATTTCATTTCACTCCACCAATGACCATTAGAATTTGGAACTTTTTTCTGGTACTTTTTCATCAATTCATCCCATTCTTTAGCCTTGGGATTTGTTTCGGTATAATTTTGGAATTTTGTTACGTCGAATTCATCTGAAGTTTCTATCAGCATAAATAATCTATTATTTATTCTCCATATCCTCATTCTTATTATTCCAGTAGACTTAATACCATTCAATACCTCGGGCCAAACATTCTTATGGTAATCTTCATATTCTTTGATTAATTTTTTATCATTAATTAAATCTAATGCCTGTGCATATACTTTCATAAATTCTCCAAATGATTTATATATTAAGTATGGAATATACATTAATTGGAAAAAATGATCTAAAAATTTCAAAATTTGCTTTAGGTACATGGCCTTTCGCAGGCGGAGAACTTTGGGGCAATCAAGATGATAATGATTCTATTTCAGCTGTCCAAGAATGTTATGAAAATGGGATAAATTTTTTTGATACTGCCCCTGGTTATGGTGATGGGAGGTCTGAAGAAGTTTTAGGAAAAGCTATTAAAAATA
>Ga0310343_10000974_pt1 | contig 14301 bp, 8 predicted proteins | sample HC15DNA2025_MG_FD_203519 | JGI IMG/M metagenome (GOLD analysis project Ga0310343, IMG submission 203519) | Marine microbial communities from station ALOHA, North Pacific Subtropical Gyre - HC15-DNA-20-25_MG | ecosystem: Environmental > Aquatic > Marine > Oceanic | place: Pacific Ocean: North... | reverse complement strand
GATTTCTTTCAACCGCAGTGTTTGCTGAATCTTTTGCAAAGAAATAATCACTGTCAAAGTTTTCTTTAGTGTATACTGCTTCAACATCAAAACTAAATTCACCTGTTCCTGAATTATATGATAAGTCACCACCTGCAGAAAATAAACCACGTACTTCAGATGAATCAACAGAAATATTTCCATTAACTAAATCAATACCATGACCGCCTGCAAAATGATTTCTTACTTCAGTAGCACTTGGTCCTGTATATGTAAATTGGCCTGTGGCTGAATCATAAGCAAAGCTACCATCACCTCCAGTATCTACAACATTTAAGTAACTTCTTATAAGTGGACGATAATAAGTTGTTAATTCTGATGAATCAATTGCTAAGTCACGAGTTGAAGCAATTGTACCGCCGCCTTTTAAACCGAAACCTGCAGTTATTGATACACCGCTATGTGCTACGTGTTCATCTGCAACAAAATCACTAAAATCATCATGTTTATATAGTGAATATAATTCAGCAGAATCAATAGCCAAATCTCTTGTTGAAGCTATTGTACCTCCACCTTTTAATCCAGTTCCTGCTGTTATTGAAACTGAAGTATGATCGATATGTTCATTTGCTACAAAGTTAGTAAGTGCATCATGATCTATTGAATTAATATTTCCAATATCTGCAATCAATAGAGGTGGTATTCTTGCAGAATCAACTGTACCGCTTGATATATTATCAGCATTTATATTAGTTAATGATGCACCAGAACCTGAAAACAATGGTGCATTTATTTCTCTATTTGAAACAAGTCTTACGTTTGCGTGTGAATAATTAAATGTAGGAGTATCTTCTATATTTGAACCACCCCATGTTATACCGCCGCCATCTAAAGCTGAGCTGTCTGCTGCACTATCTGCAATAACAATATTCTTATCATTAAGACTTACAGTGGTTGAATTTATAATAGTTTGTGTACCTTCAACTTGTAAGTTACCAAGTATTCTTACAGTACCAGTATTATCACCAATAGTTGCTGGATCTATTACAAAACTTGCAGGGCCACGTAATTGATTAAATGTTGGATTAGCTGCTGAATCGAGTGGTTGAGGTAATCTAAAATCACCTGTTGAACTATTATAACTTAAACTATTACTACCAGTAAAGTGTGCACGTACTTCACTAGCTGATGGACCTGTGTAAGAAAGTTTACCTGTTGCTGAATCATATGCAAATGATCCATCACCTGATACATCATCTACATTTATAAACCCACGTATTTGTTGTCTAAATAAACTAGTAAGTTCACTAGAATCAATTTTAATATCACCAGAGTTTATGGCAATACCATCACCACCGGTAAAATGTGCTCTTACTTCTGTTGCATTTGGTCCAGTGTAAGTAAATTGACCAGTAGAACTATCATAAGCAAAACTTCCATCTCCTCCTGCATCAACCGTATTTAGATAACCACGGATAGTTTGACGATATAAATTTGTTAATTCGGCAGAATCAATTCTTATAACACCTGATGATAATCCAATACCGTCACCACCAGTAAAATGTGAACGTACACTATCCACACTTGGACCAGTATACGTTAATTGCCCTGTAGAACTATCGTATGTAAAAGATCCATCACCACCGGCATCAACGGTGTTAATATAACCTCTTATTGTTTGTCTATATAAATTAGTAAGTTCAGCTGAATCAAGTTTAATGTCTCCAGCAGTTATTGAAATGCCTGTACCACCGGTGAAATGTGATCGTACACTATCAACACTTGGCCCCGTATATGTAAATACTCCAGATGCAGAATCATATCCAAAACTTCCATCTCCACCAGCATCAACGGCTGTAAAATGAGCACGTACTTCGGTTTGACTTGGGCCGGTGTAAGTGATTACACCTGTGCTTGCATTATATGAAAAACTACCATCACCGCCATTATCTACTGCACTGATATAATTTCGAATATCTTGTCTAAAAAATGCTGATAATTCTGCAGAGTCTATTCTTATAGTATCACTAGCTGAATCATATGATATACCAACACCACCAGCTAATGCTTCACCTAAATCTGATTCAAAATTATCTCTTGTGTAAACTTGCTCTACATCAAATTGAAACACACCGGTTGATGAATCATAACTTAAATCACCTTGTGCGGAAAAATGGCTTCTTACTTCACTTGGACTTGGCCCTGTATATGTAAATACACCTGTACTATTATTATAACTAAAAGATCCATCACCACCTGCATCAGTTGCGGATATTATAGTTTTTAAGTTAGCAGAATCTACATCAAAATTACCCGTAGTTGAATTATAAACTAAACCCTTATCAGCTGTAAAATATCCACGTATATCTTGTTTAAAGTTTGCTTCAAGTTCGGCTGAATCAATTCTTATAGTATCTGTGGCAGAATCATATGCTATACCAATACCACCTTCAAGAGCATCGCCTAAATCACTATCAAAATTTGCTTTAGTGTAAACTTGTTCTACATCAAATTCAAATCTACCAGTAGCAGAGTCATAACTTAAATCACCGCCTGGGCTAAAGAAACCTCTTATTTGTTGTATTGAACCAGCAAGATCAATATTAACTGGTGTACCAGTACTATCTTTTACAGAAAAATCACCACCAGAATCTTTTAGTTTGATGCCACCTAAGTGTATAGTACTTCCACTTAAATGTAAATCTTTCCATTTGCGGTTACTGTCACCTAAATCAAACGTACTATCAAGTGTTGGTGTAAGATTACCTTTTGATAATATACCTGTAACAACTGGTGTTTTATCAGAATCAATTGCAATTGTTAATTTATCATCACCGGGGGAGTATTCTCTTGCTAAACCTTGACCTACATCAAATGTATAGTTTTTAAATACACCTTCAGCAGAATCAAAAACGAGTATTTGAGCATCAGATTTTGTAGCAACATTAAAGTCGGTAAATTCATCGATGGATAGTGTTTCTCTGGCAGTTGTTACCGGAGTACCGAGTACGATCTTTTTTATAAAAGTTTGTTGACCTACTGTAACTTTAACAGACACTATTACCTCATTTAGTGACAGATGGAGTTATTTGCACTCTGCCTTCGAGAATTCTTTCGATAATAGTGTTTCCACTTGAACTGTCAACATTCGAAAGTTCAACATCATATACGTGTCTACCTGCTTTTAATGCGTCAGTTTGTGTATTTGAAAGTGAAATTGTGGCAATGCCACCAGTGGTATTTGTAACTACACTTGTAAAAGCTGTGGCCTCACCTGCACTGTCACTGTAATTTTTTTTTAATCTTGCTGTAACAGTATAACCAGTTAAGTTTTTAGCAGTACCATTCTTGTCTACTAAGTGTAATTCAATAGTTGCGTCGGAACCTTGATCGATTGTAAATTCTTGATATACGGCCATGAAATACTCCAGTTGATTTCTTTGTCGGACTTTACGCCCCTGCCTTTAAGTCTATTTATACAAAATGACTTTTTTAAATTATAATCCAAATCTACCTTTTACTGCTTCAAAATTCTGTTTTACTTCGTTAGCCGATAATACTCTATTATAATAATAAACAAATGATACTTCACCAGCAGCACTTTCATAATCATTATTACTATACAAGAGAGTTTTTCCTATTATTAACCCATCTGGCCCTGCCGCTCCTTGATTAGCTCCAGCAGTTCTTGTTCTATCATTAACATAAAAGTCATAAGAATCTGAAGAAATATTTCCACAACCATGGTAAACTCTCCAGTCAGTGCTATTTTGTGCAGCTGCTAAAATATTATTACTATATCCACCTACCCATCCTTGTGCATAAAATGCCTCTGCGTGTCCATTCCAATGTCCTACTAAAAAATTATTATTACGGCCGCCAACAAGTCTTGCGTTATCACTACCTGTGAATCTTGATGCACAAAAAACTGTAAAGTCAGATGAAGTTAAATCAATAGTATTATTGTCTATAAAGGTGCTGCTAGAACCACTAATAACAAATATACCACCGTTAGCCGAAGAATGTGTAACGCCATGTAATGTTGCATTATGACCATTTCCGGACATGTCTATCCAAGTAGTGCCACTTCCTGGATATGACTTAGTGTTCGAAGCATCTAATGCTAACACTAATCCTTCTTCAACAATATTTGGTCCTGCGAATACTCCCATTACAATCCAAACCTTCCTCTTAATGACTCAAAATTTTGTTTCACTTGACTTACAGTTAGTCCTATATTATAAACACGTACTAAAGCAATCTTTCCGCCAAACGGATATCCTGTTGAAGCGCCACCAAAATCTCCAACAGCAGCACCAGGAGTAGTTGTTACTAAATTTCCTGTTTTATTTTTTGTAGCTACTTCTCTTCCATCGATATACGTTTTTTTAGTAGAACCATTATATGATCCTAAAACATGATGATATTGTCCGTTTGTGATTCCTTGAGTTTTAGCAGCATAAAGTGAATCATAACCTGACACACCGGCATGAACAGTTCTAAATACTAAATCTGTGCCGTGTGAAAATATACTATATTGTGTATTTACATTACCTTTTTCAAATATAAAGTCAGTACTGTTACCATCAAAATTAACAACTGCTTCAAGCGTTAATTGAGATACAGGATTTAATGAATCACTATTAGCTATAGATGATTGACTGTTACTGTTATTAAAATCAAACACTCCGCCTTTATCTGTTTCAAAAGTCATATTAGCATTTGTTCCATGGTTACCGTTTCCACTTAAATCATTCCAAGTAGTTCCAGAACCAGAATAAGATTTTGGATTACCAGCATCTAACAGTAATACTAATCCGTCAGTGATAATCTTTGGTGAATGAAATAATCCCATTATAATCCTACTCTTGATCTGTTTGCTTCAAAGTTTTGTTTTACTTCAGCGGCACTTAAAGCTTTATTGTAAATTCTTGCTATTGGAATTTCACCAATAAAAGCACTACCATTAGTAAATCCGCTTTGCTGATATGTTCCTCTTCTTACTCCAATAGATGTTGTTGAACTGGTATTTGTGATATTATTTGTATTTGTAACAGTTTGTTTTAATACAGTATTATGATATATTTTTGCATAAGTACCATCATATGTGCCTACAATATGATGAAATTTATTAACAACATCAGCTGTAGTGATATAAAAAAATGGTCCAATTTGAGTGCCTGCAGTGAATCTTTCAAGTCTAAAATACCAAGCTTGATAGCTAGTATTATAACTAAGCCACATAGTATACCCATCTCTTGGGCTTAAACCTTCTCTATCAATTAAACCGCGCCAGCTTGTATTTGGCCAAACTTGTGTAGGTTTACAAAACACTTCATAAGTCATCGGCAATCGATTTAAAAAATCTAACTCTGTATCGTCAGCAAAAGTAGTCCAAGTGGTTCCATCAAAACTATTCGTTTGATTTGAAAAAGTTGGTGAACCTGCGAAAGTTCCGTCTCTACCGTTACCAGTTAAATCAAACCACGTTGTACCTGTCCCTGGATATGATTTAGTATTAGCTGCATCTACTGCTAGTACTAATCCATCTGTAATTATTCTTGGATTATATGCAACACCCATTTAACATCCTACGTATTAATTTGACCACCCATGCCAGAGTGGTTTGTGCAGTAGTAATACAGTGTAGGTGCACCTATTGCAACAGTTATTTTTGTATATGAACCAAAATATCCTGTAGTACCATTTACTACAACACCTGTAGTATATTCTGTGCCACCACCGTGTGTACCGTTTGACGTAGTTGAAAATCTAAGTGGATGTACTAAAGGGTGACGATTAGTAATATCTGATTGTACAAAAATATAGGTATTACCTTCAACAAATGTTAATGTCGGCGCTTCAACACCATCTATATAAAATTTATTACCACTTCCCGAATTAGCAACTGTGACTTGATATATTGTGGTAGGTGCTTCTCCTGATCTTATTGAGTTAATTGTTCCAGTGAATGATGATAAATCTATTCCATCAAGAGGTCTTCCAGAATCATTATTACTAACACCGGTCCCACTAAATGCAGTAGCTGGTGCTAAAGGATCTCCAGCTGTATTTTCTTCTGGAACTGTGCCGGTAAAAGTTGATGATGCATCTTGACTATCAAGTGTAATTTGAGAATTAATTCCTAATACGCCTTGGTTGCCTCTACTTGAACCAAGTATTGTAGGTGTGAAGTCATTAATAATAGTTGTACCTTTATTAGTAAATCTAGTCCTACCATTAATTACGTCAACACTACCGACTTTGACAGAAGGAAAATAATTCCAGCCAAACAATGCAACTGAAAAATCACCGTGAGGCCCATAAACATATGATCTACTAACTTCAGTTGGCGGTACGGCCTGATCAACATCACCACCGGTAGTATTGATAGTGAGTAGAAAACCTTGTATAAAACCATCTTCATGATAACAATGACCCCTATAATAAAAGTCGGATGGGTTTGTTCCTCCACTATTACCAGCATTATAGGTTCCCATACTAAGACAAGTTTTATTGTCTGTGTTCATAGTAAAAGTAGAACCTACAAATGTTGTAAATTGTGTTGTTGGATAACTTTGAAACCACCATGAGAAAGGATTAGTCGTATTGCCCCAATTATTTGGACTAGAAGGTGAACCTAATAAACTCTTCATTTGAGTTGAACTTAAAACTGTTCCTGCAGTTACAGTATTTCCATTCGGTAAACGTATTGGTAAACTTCCACTACGTAATTTAAGTCGATATCTTGATCTTTGACCACCAGTTGACCCCGGGCTATATACACCAGTTGCTTCGATAATATTTGAAACATCGTGTGGAAGAAAATCCACTTGTTGTGAAACATCAACAGTAAATGCGCTATCAATAACATTGATACCTGCACTTGACTGATTTATTGTAGTTGCTGTCGGCTTTTCACCAGAAAAAGCCCATGCTTGAGAAGTATCCGATAATAAGTTAGCTACGATTCCAGTAGAATTTGCAGCTACTGAAGAGTCCGTTGAGTTTGGTGCTGCACCCATTGTAAAATTTATTTCATTGTCATTATTATTTACAACAGTAGCTTTTTTACCTTTTGTATAAGTTCCTTTTAATGGCATTCTAAATTTTGTGCCTGCAGGTAGGGGATAATTAATACTGCCTAATCCAAAAAATAATCCATTTATAAAGTTTGACCAACCGTTTGTACTTGTAAATACAGCATTACTAGAAGTTGTTTTAAATTCTGCCACGATAGTAAACTGTGTACTACCGGATGGAGAAACTACCCATGAATATTTGTTGTTTGTAATTGCACCAGTAGGTACTGGAAGCTGACCGCTTACTCCTCCAGAAGTATTTGTTACAACTGTTAATGTACCGCTACCCGTACCACTTGTAAAATTAAATCCAGCATTAACATTATAAACTTGTGTTATTGTATTAGGATGACTACTTGGATTTGTTTCATTTTGTGATCCAATATTTCCAGAAGTAGGTACAGATAATTCAACAGTAACACCATTATGAGTTACTATAATTATTAAATATCCTGGGTCTAAGTGATTAGATGCAGCCCATATACTTGATGTAGATGAAGCAGAACCGCCTGGATTTACATCTTGAATTAATCTTGATTGTTGTATAAACCATGTTGATCCACCTGTAAAATCTGGAGTACTTGTTTCAGTATGAGTGTAATGATGAGGTTTATCATCTGCAGGTGTACCAGAATAATAATCCGGATAATAATGATAAGCAGTTCCACCAGTGTTAAAATAATAATTACTACCAGCTCTTTCTACTAGTGTTGCATCACTATCAACATTTGGAAATTTTGGAGTATTATCAGAAACTGTTATTTGTACTGTGCCAGTTGATCCAGCACCTTGTGTGGTCGAGTTAACAGTTGCATTTCCTACTCCACTTCCAGAAATAGGTAAGCTACCAGATGATGTTATGAATCCATCACCTTTTAAAGATAATTCTGTGGAATCATTATTGTGTACTATAGGGCTTAAACCGCCGCCACTAACAGTTTTACCATTTATATCTAATATGATTTTTTTATGCTTATTATTATTTGGTATAGTAATTACGCCATCAACACTTTGTGTTAATTTGTAAAATTGTACTGCTGCGTCTGATGTTCCACTTAAAGGTACAATAGGACCGGATGAGTCAATTTCTGCAAATCCTAGTTGTGCAACGAATGGTATTCCCATAAGTTACCTATCCTTTAACGGTTTCAATAAATGAAAAATGACTTCCGTTAAAAAATCCAACGGCTAATTCAACCGATGTACCTAGTGAAACTCCTTGTGAACCTGTTTTCCAATTTATTGATAAAGTATTAACAGAACTATCAATTTTATCAACTACCACAGTTTGTCCTATCTCTAAATTACCTACACCTACATCTAATGTCATGTTACCTGTACAATTGACTCTTACGTATTGATCATTACTTCCCGGTGCGGCAAACGATTGTGTACCTGCACCTGATATTATAGCAGGTAAATCACCTTTACCGGGTCCTCTGTAAATAAAAGTTCCCCTAGCAGAATCGTAAGATAATGCTCCACTACCACCTGAATCTTCTACTGAAAATAAACTTCTTATTTCTGATGAGTCAACTGCAATATTTCCACTAGTAGAATCATATTCAATTCCATAACCTCCTGCAAAGTGATCACGTACACTATCAGCACTTGGTCCTGTGTAAGTTATATTACCAGTGGCAGAATCATAAACTAAACCGCCATCTCCTCCAGCATCAAGAATTTGAAAAGAACTTCTTGCTATATTGGTAACGTCTGCTGAATCTGTTTTATCAATTGCAATTTTTATTTCATTAATAGCACCTACAATATCAGAATCTTCTGATGTATTTAAATTTGCTAAATCACCAATGGTGTTTGATAAATCATTTGTTTTAGTTACCCATGTGGTTACTGCATCTGATAAGTTAACTGTAGTTTTAGCCATCTATTTTCTCTATAATTTTAGTTAACATGATCTTGATATCACTTACTTCATTCTTTAATTCTTCAAATTCTTTTTCTTTTTGTCTTCTTTCCAGCTTTCTTTTTCTTGCAGCTGATACTCCCTGTTTATTTATATTTATTATTGCTCCACTATTTTCATCTCTAAATAAATCAGTATGACCTTCGACTTTTAAAAAACTCATTATGAACTCAAAGCTATAATTCTTAAATCTGAAAAAATTGTAGGCTTTGATTGATCAATACTTCTCATTACAATTTTAACTTGAAATTTTTTAAATGGAGGTACATCACCGCCAAGGCCACCGTGTAAAAACTGATAGTCATTGAAAATTAGTCCTGTATCATCTTTGACAAGAGTATTTTCAGGTGGAACTAAGACAAAGCCTTGAGTTTTAAGTGCTTCATTGTCTGCTGTTCTTACATAAATTTCAAAGTCTGCAGCTGTTGGAACACTTGCACCTATTAAAATCTTTAAACCAACTGCTTCTTCAACAAGTGTTACTGGTGCTGTTAAATGTTTAGCCGCTGAAGATCCACCTCTAGCGCTTGTTTCCGGAGTAAAATTTAATGGCGCATTAAAAGAACCGGGACTTGAAGTTGATGAATCATATTGTCTATCAATAATATTACTTGATAATATAACTGAACTTCTTTGTAAATCTATTACAGGAGCTATGTTTGAATCTATCTGAGGCATACTTAATTGCATGTCGAGCGATTTTATACCAGATCCAAGTTCAGATGTTTCTGCACTATCATGAGCAATCATACTTAATGATGGTAAAGAAGTATTTTCAAGAAGTTTTAAAGTTTTAAAAGTAGTTTCTTTTTGAAATGCAGTTTCATCACCTGCATAAGATTTACCTGATATTGTTTTAATTGATGGAAATATAGCGTTTGCTTCTGTTGTTAAAGCACTTATATTAGGAAATATAGTGCTGTATAATATATTTTTTGTTGATTTTACTAATGATCCTCCACCTATTGCATCTGAATCAGCCGCAGAATCAGCTGTAAAAGTATATCCAGTATGATCCATTGCAACAATATTATATCTTTTATTTAAAGTTGAAGATAATATTCCACCTACACCACCTGCATCAACACCTTCTAGCACAATCGGTTGACCTACTTGCATTCCGTGATTAGGATGATTTACTTGAACAGTTGTTGAATTTTTAATTGTTTTGATTGGGTTTGGCCTTAATAGCTGTTTTGGTAGAGCAGCATTACGTAATATTGCTGTAGTAGAAGGTATATTTTTAAAACGTGCTTTATGTATTCTAAAAGTTAAATCTTGATTTTGAGCAGGTGTGAAAGTACTTCCGTTTTGTGAATAAAATAGACTACCAAGTATAGGTTGTTTATTAACTCTTTTTTCAGTAGAACCTACTGTAAACTCATTTATTTCTGCAATAAAAATTTCATAATCTTTTGAATCAGCTATCACTACTAGTGCAAAATCAGTTAAGCCTTTTAAAAAAACTGGTTCATCTAATTCAAATGTTGCTGTAACAGTTGCATCAGTGGAAACGTTTGCTCCTCCAGTAAAATGACTACCGGGTAAACTTTTTACAGATCCAGATAATATTCTTGAAGAAGATGGAAAACCATTTATCATCGGTCTTATTTGTATCTGTATAGGAGCATTTTCATCTGCAACTTTTAAGTATAAATCTACTTTAGTGCAGAATATTCCTGATGGCTCATCAATGTAAAACGATTGAGCAATAGGTTGCTTTCCAATTTTATATCCTTGTGTTGTAATTGACATATTTTTTTTTCCTTAATAACCATCACTATAAACGTCTGGATTCGTGCCGTCTGAACCAACCGGATCAAAATCTCCTTCATATCCATCACCGTTATCTTGTGGTATTCCACCACCTGGAAGAAGTGCTTTACCTTTTAAGTATGTTGCTTCAGCAATACGATCTCTAACATAATCAGTTATAAATTGAGTTTGTGATACTATTGCATTTCTTCTTTGTTCTGTTATCATTGCATATGTTTGAAATCTAGCCATATCTATAGCATCTCTTTGTGCTTTAGTTAAGGTATCATATCCTTCATCTTTCCAAACATTATTTCTTTGATAAACCTTTCCTTTAAGATCTGGACCTTCTCCTCCACTTCCTTCTTGATAATTTAATTGACCCTGAGTCATAACTATTCTTGTTGATACGTATTCTGCTTGTTTTGTATCAAGTACGCCTTCAGCTGTATACGGTGTAAAAGCAATTGTTCCAGCGTTTTCTTCATTATCTACACTGATATCTAGTAATTTAAATTGTTTAGTTCCAGTTTTTATTTGAGTTTGATCATTATTCGGAACTATAAAAGATCCTGAAACTCTTCCATTAGCATCAGTGACAAGAGTTGTAGCTCCATCTGGATGCACAGTTATACGATCTAATGTATTACCAAAATCAACAGCATTGTCAGAATGAAATTGAAAAGCAGAATGTCCTCCAGCACCATTAGTTAAGTCACTTATATTTACACCATCTAAAAAAGGAAAAACTCTAGTGTTTGGTCTTAATCCTTCAGCTTTAAAGAAAACTTTTCGAGATCTCATAAATGGAACAGATTTTTTTTCAATTACTCTGTCATCAACTAAAGTATGAATAGCTTCATCTGTAACAACCCTTTTATTTGGATTATCATTCGTGGTACCACACCATTCATTTACGTAATCATTAAAATTAAATGCAGGTATTGGTGAAAATAATGTACCTCCTGTCTGTACTATCAAATCGGGTAATCTTTCAACATCTTTCCATTCATCTGATGCTGGAGATAATGTAATTGTACCATCATAAATTGTAACTGCAAAAGGATTAATTTTTATTGCAGAACTTGCAGTGGTTTGATTTATATAAACTTCTTCATCATGTTTAACATAGATATTATCGCCTTTTCTTATAGTATTAGTGGATGCATCAGAATCATAAATCATTCTTATTGAGTCATCACGTGTCATAGGTCTTAATCTATGTTCTTTTGCATCAATAGATGCTCTGTATTCGTTAGTAACCGATAAATCCCCACCTCTATGACTTCTAAAATCATCAACAAAGAATCCTGCTTTCGTTCTATTATTGCCTGCTGAATCTAATACTTCAAAGTGTCTTGTATCAACTTCAAGTAAGCTTAATGTTGTCATTTCTTCGAGTTTATCAACTCTTTTTTCAAGCTTACCAATGTCTTTCATAGTAAAACGCTTAAAATTAAATTTACTAATTTGAACATCCGAATCATTTAAAGTATTTGCATTTAGTATAATATCATATAAAGGTAATGTTCCTCCTTGCCTGTCAGGTGGTTCTGGAAAAAAACCATTTTCACCGACAATATATCTTAGCTGTGCTTTATTTGTAATTGATAGCTTTGCTGCTTGAGATAAATGATAAGTAACATCTGCTGTTATAGTAGTATCAACCTTTGGTAATTCTATCATAGTCGATCCAGATGTACCAAAATTACCAGCAGAATCTGCAACTGATCTGAAATCCAATACATCAGTAAGTGGAATAACGGATCCGTTTAAATTATAACTAGGTATTTTATCATAATCTACTTGCCCAGTATATGAATTAACTGAAAAATAATCACCATTACTACTTGGTTCAAAAAATTTGTATTTAACACGTACGTTTCCAGTAGGTGCGGATTGACCTTTTTTTACTACTAATCTCCCAGGTAAATATGCAGTTGATCTTTGACCATTATCTAATATAAATCTATTTGCATAGCTTTCATTGCTATCAGCAGCATTTGTTATTTCATCTATTTCAAATATATCTGCTCTTTTTAAATTTAAAGTTTGAAATCCATTTCCATCTGAATCAACGGTATTAACTAAGTTGAAAGTGGTTAATGTTTTTGTTTTTGGTGCAGTTTGAGTTTTACTAATATAACTTGCATATTCAATGTTTGATGAACCGGCAATTGTTGCAACAGGTCCACTAGTGCCAAAAGTGACAGTATTGGCACTAAGATCTATTGTAGGTGAAGTAATTGCAACATCACTATCTGCTTTCGCAAACACAAAATCATCAGTTTGTGTGTAAGCTTCTCCACCAGTTAAACCATTAAGACCTATAACGCCGGCACCATTAGCACTTTGTCCAGTATATTTTCTTTGAGCTGTGTATATCAAATCAGATACTGATCGTGGTCTACTTCTAGGTAGGACAAAAAAAGCTCTTCTCTTTAAAGGTTCTTTTAATACAGCCTTTGAATTTTCTAATTTTATATTAAAATAATTATCAGTACTTGTTCCAACACTTTTTACATTACGAAATGCTTGACCTGAATTCATAGTAATACTTGAAAGATGCATTTTTAAATCAGTACCGCTTTTTGTTATTGCACTTACTCTTGCAGTCCCAACAGTACTACCACCATGATTTATAGCACTTCTTAAATTTAATAGTTCCATCTCATTAAAGTTTGGAATACCTTGTGTATTAGCCGAACCACCAACACTAACATCAACCAAAACATTTGAACCGTAATCAACGTGTATGGGCTCATTGTTTATAGTAGTTGTTGCTGTTGGTTTTTGAATTCTTATTCTTGTAGGAAAAGTTCTTGCAGCTCTAAAACCATCTACAACTACCACACCATCACTTACATTTAACAACAAGTGTGTGTTTTCTGAATCTTTTTCAAAATTTACTAAAAAAGGTTTTACAGTATAATCACCTGAGTTTTCGAAAATTCTTTTTGCTACGTGTAATGCAGGCACGTTGTAAGCATCTTCAACTGCAACAGCATTGTAAATTACACCATTATTTACTGTTGCAATGTGAATGAAATTTTCATTTACGCTTATTTCGTTACGTTCAGCAATAGTTAATGTAATACGATACCTATCTGCGCCTGGAGCAGAAACATTAGGTACTGTACCTTGATTATCGTATAAAGCATTATTATCATTTGCAGTAATTACTTCTTCTACAGCTTTAAATCCTATATCAGCAGAAGGATCATCTGTATATTTCGAAATAATTTTACTTTGACTTTGTGTTAAAACAAAATTAGATCTAGCATAGTAGATACCACCTAATATTGTTACTTGTGTGCCTACACCAGTGGAAGGATCCGCAACAGTTGATAACTTTACTTTTAAAACACCGCCACCTGAAAGATCCATTAATTCATTTGATGACATTCTTCTTGTGTTAGTGTCTGTAGAAGTTTGCGCTGAACTAGTATTGGTGTACTTTACATAAAGAGTTGCAGGATCGCCGCCACCTGCAGCAACTGCTTCAATAATTGTTGCAATTACACCAGAAGATTGGCCTTCAACAGTTTTACCTACAAG
>Ga0310343_10000973_pt1 | contig 14306 bp, 14 predicted proteins | sample HC15DNA2025_MG_FD_203519 | JGI IMG/M metagenome (GOLD analysis project Ga0310343, IMG submission 203519) | Marine microbial communities from station ALOHA, North Pacific Subtropical Gyre - HC15-DNA-20-25_MG | ecosystem: Environmental > Aquatic > Marine > Oceanic | place: Pacific Ocean: North... | reverse complement strand
GTAAGCGACCGACTATCTTCTGAAGTTTCATTTTGTTCAGCACTTATATCAGAGTTTTTCTTTAACAATATTGATAATAAAGTTCCAATTTTCGATGCAAGATCTTTACGTTCAACAATTAAATCAACAAAACCAGTTTTTTCAACATATTCACTTTTTTGAAAACCTTCAGGAAGTTCTTCTTTAACAGTTCCTTGAATTACTCTTGCACCTGCAAATGCAATTAAAGCTCCTGGTTCTGCAATATGAATATCACCTAACATAGCGTATGATGCAGTAATACCTCCCGCAGTTGGATCAGTGATACAAACTAAATATGGAAGACCATTTTTCTTTAATTCATTAATTGCAAGAGTTGTTCTTGTCATTTGAGATAATGAAATTAAACTTTCCATCATTCTCATTCCCCCTCCTGCACTAACACATAAAAAAGGTGTATGATTTTCTATGGCATGTTGTATTCCATATAAAAAAGCCTCACCTTCAGCAGCTGCCATTGAAGCTCCTAAAAAATCAAAATCAGAAGCTACAGCTGTAATTTTAATTTTATTTATAGTTCCAGAGGCAACCATCATTCCACATTCTAATCCTGTTTTTTTTCGTGCACTTTTTAGTCTTTCTTTGTAAGTTTTGGAGTCTGTCCAATTTAGTGGATCGTCTTTTGGTATTGGAGTTTTGAAAATCTCATAATTATTTTTTCCAAACAAAATATCAAATCTTTGATGTGGTTTTATTCTATGATGACGCTTACAATCTGGACATACCCATAAGTTTTCCTCTAAATTTTTTTTTAAAATTGGACCCTTGCAACATGATGTCCAATCACTTTTTGCAATATCTTCTTTTGTAGCCCTTTCACGTATGGCAGTTTTAATTTTTTCGCCTGCTTTAATGATTTTAGTTATCCAGTTCATTGAATTTTATTTTTTAATTTTTTTACCATATTAGTAACATTTGTGACCACATTTTGTCTCTTTTCAATAGATTTAGAGATTTCCTTACAAATTGCACTTCCAACTACCAACCCATCAGCTTTTTTAAGTGATTGAATAGTTTTTTCTGTAATACCAAAACCAATAACAACATTTTTTGATTTATTTTGTATTTTTATTTTGTAGTAATTTTCCAATATTTTCTTTGGGGACACTTTAAGTTTTCCACCCGTTGTGGATAACATGCTTATATAATAAATCATGTCGTGGGAATCTTTTATGATTTTTTTTAGTCTCATCTGGGAAGTAGTTGGTGAAACCAATTGAACAAAATTAATTCCTTTTTTTTTACATTTTGATGCAAAATTTTTATTTTCAGGATAAGGCAAATCAACAACGATTAAACCATCAACTTTTGATTTTTTGCATTTTTCTAAAAATTTATTTTCATTATATTGATAGATCATATTGTAATAACCCATCAGTATAATTGGTTTGTTTTTTTTTAATTTTTTAAAATTTTTTGCTATTGAAAATACATCTTTAATTTTAACACCATTTTTAATTGCCCGGTAAGCACTGGTTTGTATCTGTCCACCATCAGCTATTGGAGTGTTATGTGGAAAACCTAGTTCACAAATATCTGCATAATTAGAAATTGATTTTAATATTTCTAAAGATTTTTTTTTAGTGTTATCTCCAGCTACTGTGTAAGTGAGCAACGCTGGTCTGTTTTCATTCTTTGCATATGAGAAAGCCTTATTTATCAATAAAGTCATTAATTTTTTCCTAGTCTCTCTTTTAAGATGTCTCTATCTTTTTTAGCATCACCGCAAGAGTTAACTATTATTATTGTATCTTTACTTAATTTTGGAGCAATTTTAATTGCTTCAGCAAACGCATGACTAGGTTCTAAACTTGGATTAAGATTTTCAAATTTAGTTACCATCACATGTGCTTTTATTGCCTCTTCATCAGTTGCATAAGTGTATCTAGCTCGTTTTGTATCTTTTAAAAAACAATGTATTGGACTCACCCCCGGGTAATCCAATCCAGCACTAATTGATTCAGTTTCGTTAATTTGACCTTCATTGTTTTGACAAACATAAGAAGCTGCACCGTGTAAAATACCAATTTTAGCATTTCTACTTAAAGGAGCGGCATGGAGTTTTGATTTTTTTGGACCTCCAGCCTCTACACCAATTAATTCTATTTGTGATTTGTTAAAATCAATAAATTCACTCCAAAAACCGTAAGCCGAGCTTCCACCACCCACACAGTTAATTAATTTAATTTTTTTTGGAATTTTTTTGAATTCTTGTTTAATTTGTATTTTTAATTCTCTTGAAATTTGTGCTGTGCTCCATCCACAAATTTTTACAAATATATTTGGACCGACTGTACTTCCAACGCACATATGTGTAGTGTCACAATTTGATACCCAATATCTCATACACTCACTGACAGCATCGACCAAAGTTTGACTGCCTGAATATACAGGAACTATTTCAGCACCATTTTTTCTCATAGCATCACAATTCGGTTTTTGTCTCTTGATGTCCTTTGCACCCATGAAAATTTTGCATTTGAGACCAAATTTCTTTGCAGCCATACTTAACATTTTACCAGCATAACCAGCACCAGTGTCACCAACTATATATTTTTTACCCATAGCTTTGCAAATTAAGGCATGAACAGTTGCATTATATATTTTGTGGGCACCACCATTAGCCTCAGATACTACTTTGGCCCAAATTTGAGCACCACCTAAATGATCAGATAAATTTTCTAATTTTACGAATGATGTAGGCGATCCTACATAGTTCTTAAAATAATAATTCCTTTTTTTTAAAAAATTTTTATTATTCCTTAATTTTGAAAATTCTTTTGTTAAATCTTCTACAGGTTTTTTTAGAGTTTCAGGAATAAAACTTCCTCCAAATTTACCACCCCAAAAACCTTTACGATCATGCTGGTCAATCAATGGAATTTTTTTTTTAAGTTTCATTTTATATCTTATTTATATTATTTAAAAAAATTTCTATTTTGGATTTATCTTTTAATCCAGAAGTTTCCAGGCCTCCAGATAAATCTATATAATCAGCAATTTTTTCATAATATTTTAGATTATCATCAAATTTTATATTGCCTGCTAACATTAATTCTTTGTTTAGTTTAATATTTTGAATTAAGCTATGATCAAATCCCTGACTTTTTTCATAACCTTTACTATCAAATAAATAGATGTCTGTTACTTTAATAAATGATTTGAATTTAACAACATCAGATTCATCTTTTATTGTAAAAGCTGTAATAATTTTTTTTTGATATTTTTGTCTTATAATTTTAATTTCATCTGGCGTGCAGTCATACAACTGATAATAATCAAAAGGAAAACTTTTAATTTTCTCTAAAATTTCATTATTAGGTTTTACCAAAACAGCAACAAATTCACTTTTATTTTTTTTAATATTTAATAATTTTTTTAGAGTGTCAATTTCAACATATCTTGAGCTTTTAGGATAATTACAAATGAAACCAATAAACTTTGGAGGAAATCGATGATTTATTATAAAGTCTAAAGTGTCATAATCTTTGACTCCACAAATTTTACAACCTTTAATCATTGGTTTAAATGATCAATAAGCTTTTTAGTATTATTTTTTACATTACCTTTTGTAAGAGATCTCCCAATAACAATTCCAGAAACTTTATTTTTAAAAGCATTCTTTGGAGTCATAACTCTAATTTGATCGTTTGAGCTATCACCTGGTAATCTTATTCCTGGAGTTATGATTAATAGATTTTTGTATTTTCTGCGAACCATCATAGCTTCCTGCGCAGAGCAAACTATCCCATCACAACCTGATTTTTTAATTATTCCTGCTTGTTTCAAAACTAATTCTTTAACATTTTTTGTATGACCCATCTCTTTAAGAGACTTATTGTTTAGACTTGTTAAAATTGTAACTCCTAATACTTTTAAATTTTTGTTTACTTTTTTTGTTTCTTTTTTAATTGATCTAAGCATTTCTAAACCACCATTTGCGTGAACTGTTATATATTTAACCTTTTTTAAATCTTTTAAGCTGTTAATTGCTGATAACGCTGTTTGGGGAATATCATTTATTTTTAAATCTAACCAAAAATTTTTTTTAAATTTTTCTAAAAATTTTCGACCATTTTTTGAATAGAAGAACTGAATTCCAAATTTAGGGATTATTTTTAATTTATTTGTATTTGTTTGATTAATTATATTTTTTATTTTATTTAAATTTGAGGTATCACAAGCAACAAAAATAAGATTATTCTTCATTATTTAATTTTTTAAACAAGTCTTTGGACATTTTAAAGTGAATAGTTTTTTTTTCTGGAGTATTAACTTTTTCTCCAGTTTTGGGGTTTCTTGAGATCCTTGCTTTTTGTATATTTGTAGAAAAAACACCAAATCCTCTTAATTCAACTCTGTCACCTCTTTTTAGGGCTCTTTTAATTTCGTCTAAAATTATGTTTATAAATTTTTCTAAATCTTTTTTAAAAAAGTTTGGGTAGTTATTTGAAAGTTGTTTTAAGAGCTTAGATTTTACAATAGCCAAGTTTATTCTTCTTCAATTATTCTTTATCTTCTTTTTTTTTAAGAAGATCTTCTGATAGTGAAGAGAACGGTAAGTTTTTACCTGATCCTTCAGAACCATATTTTTCTAAAGCTTCTTTCTTTTCAATTTCTTCTAAAAGCTTAATACTTAGTGTCACTTTTCTTTTTGTTAAATCAAGCTCTGCTATAGCACAATCTAGCTTCTCACCACCAGTCCATCTACTTGGTCTGGCATCTGCATTATTGATAGCAATCGCAGATTTTTTTATTAAAAAATCCATTTCACAACTTTCGGGTCTTACAACCAAACCTTTGTTATCCGTGGATATAACTTTAACAGTTATTATTTGATTTACATTTTTGTCTTTAAACCAATCTAATGGGTCTGCTTTAGTTTGTTTTAAGCCTACTCTAATTTTTTGTTCGGAAGTTTTTATCTCTAAAACTTTAACTTTAATTTTGTCACCTTTTTTAAAATTATTTAACTCTTCTTCTGCATTACCTAAATAACTTAAGTCATTGCAATGTAAAAAAGCATCTACATCTAAATCTTTAATTTTAACAAATAATGAATATTCATTTTTATTAACAACCTCTCCCTCAACAATGGTTCCAACAGGATATTTTTTGTCAAATACTTCAAAAGGGTTTTCTTTTGTTAATCTATGAGAAATTGCTACACGTCTTTTTTCCTTGTCTATCTCTGTAATTACGCAATCAATTTCATCTCCTACCTTAAATATTTTTTTTGCTACTGGATTTTTCTTTGTCCAACTTAATTCACTCGAATGAAGTAGGGTTGTTAAACCTGGTTCTAATTCACAAAATGCTCCGAAGTCCATTAATTTCACAACTTTTACTTTGTAAATTTTATTTAATTCATAATTTTCTATATGTTCAAATGGATCTGGTGATAATTGCTTGACTGAACAACCAACTTGTAATTTTTCTTTATCTACACTTATCACTTTAAGGTCATGTTTTTCACCAATATTAAATACTTCATCAGGATGATTAACTCTTGAATATGAAATTTCTTGCAAATGAACTAAAACATCTATTTCATCATTTACATTAAAAAAACATCCAAAAGTACTATAACCTTTCACCTCAGCACCCCTAATAATATCTCCAACCTTATATTTTTCCACTATTTTAGCTTTATCTTCTTTTTTGAAAGACGAAATTATTTCTCTTCTAGAAACACATGCATTACCTCTTACCTTATCTAATTTTATAAGAGCAAATTTTTGTGGCTGATTCATCAGATGTCCGATGTCTTTAAGTGGTTTATCACTTATCTGACTTCCTGGTAGAAACATAAGTGATCCAGTTTCAATGTGTTCTACAATACATCCACCTTTACATTTAGATGTAATTTTACCCATTATAGGCTCATTTTTTTCGTAAGCTTCAACTAGTTTATCCCACCCTTTTATTTTCTGAGCTTTACTTGCTGAGACCAAGACTTCACCATTTTTATCTTCTATTTTTTCTAATAATACTGGTATTGTCTCACCTACTTTTATTTTTTCACCTAATCCAATACTTTTTAATTCATTTATATCTAATATTGGCTCTGATTTTAGACCTTCAACAAATACAAATACAAATTTATCTGTAATTTTATTTATCTTTCCTTCTATAATTTTTCCTTCTTCTATTTTAACCTTTGAGAATTGACTATTAAGAAGCTTCTCGAACTCTGAACTAGCTGGATGTGATAAGTCTTTATAAATTTCCATTAATATTGTTAAATTATTTTAAAAAAACATCGCCCTTTTAGATAAAAATGTAAGTTTTATCAACATAGAAATTTAAAAAAAAACCCTAATTTTGTTAAAACTTAGCACCTAATTCTTTTATTTTACTAATGAAAGACGGAAAAGAGGTGTTGATAGAGTCTTTATCTGAAATATTCCATGTACCTCCAAAGGTTAAAGCTGCAACTACACTTGTCATAAAAACTCTGTGATCTTTCAAAAAATTTTTAATAGTTATTTTTTTATCAATTTTTAAGTGTGGGTTTCCAAATATTTTTATACTGCTGTCTGTAACAATATTCTTAATTCCCATTAAATTTAAAATTTTTGAACCCCAAATTAAACGTGGACTCTCTTTTTCGTTAAGTTCAGATAAATTTTTAAAGTAGGAAATTCCATTTGCCTTCGCAGCCAACAAAAAAATTAACAGAAATTCATCGATAGAGGCACTGTTTAGATTTTCAGGGCAATTTATTGGTTTTATATTCTTTTGACTTACAACAATCAAATCTGCGATTTTCTCACCTTTATAACTCCTTATATTTTGAAGTTTAATTTTAATATTCATTAAATTAATGATTTTTAAAATTCCAATTCTTGATGAATTTATATTAACATTTTTTATTATTAATTCTGAATTGTCTGATAAGATAGTTAATACTATAAAAAAAGCACTTGAACTAATATCTGAAGGAATTTTGTAATTTAGTTTTTTTATTTTTTTTAAACCATCAATTTTAATTAGATCATAATTTTGCTTTTTAGTAATTTTCATAGGTATTTTTAAATATTTAAATAACAGTTCTGTATGATTACGAGATTTTTTGGCTTTAATTATTGTTGTTCCTTTTGTGTTTAGGGCAGCAAGCATTATACTACTTTTTACTTGTGCCGAACCTTTTGTTTCAACATAATTAATTGGTTTAGGGTTGGTTGTGCCTTTTACGGTAATTGGAAGTTTTCCTGAGTTAGTTAGAAAGTTTGCTCCAAATTTTTTTAGAGGTTTAATCACTCTAGTAAAATCCCTTTTCGATAGACTACTATCACCAATAATTTTAGTTTTAAATTTTGCGTGAGTAAGTAGACCCAACATTAGTCTTCCAAAAGTTCCAGAATTTCCAGCATTTAAAGTTACATTTTTGGATTTAAAACCATTCAATCCCAAACCTGTAATTTCACAATTTTTTTTTGTTAGTTTAATTTTAACTCCTAACTTTTTTAAACTATTTAGTGTACTCAAAACATCCTCTGATCTTAAAATATTAGCTGCAATTGATTTACCGTCAGATTGTGAAGCAAGTAAAGCCCATCTTATTGATATGCTTTTATCTCCTTCTATAGTAATTTTTTTTTTGAACGGTTTAATCTTATTATTGATTTTTAAAAATTTATTCACTTTTAATTAATTTTAAAAGACTCACCGAAATAAGTATTTCTTGCTACAACATCATTAATTAAATTTGATGGAGTGTCTTGTGCAACAACTCTTCCGTTGTGAATAATTGCAGCAGAGTCAACACATCTTAAAAGATCTCTTGCTTGGTGATCACATAGAATTATTGAAATATTATTAAAACTTTGCAAACTGACTATTATATCTTGTAGTATTTTTATTGTCATTACATCTAAAGCAGCAAAAGGCTCGTCTAAAAGAAGAATTTTAGGATTAGAAATTAAAGCAATAGCTATAACTAATTTTTTCTTTTGTCCACCGGAAAGCAAACTAGCTTTAATATTTCTTACTGGATCCAATTCAAATTTTGATATTAATGAATTTACTTTTTGGTTCCTTTCACTTACGTCATTAAGTGTTATTTCACTTACGGCATTTAAGTTCTCATTAACAGTTAAGTCATGGAAATAACCCCCATACTGAGGAACAAAACCAATTTTAAATTTGAGCGTTCTCTCATAAATCGGAATTTTATTTATTTTTTCCGAATTTATATAAATTGATCCATAGTCAGGAGAAATTAATCCTGTAATTAAGTTAAATATTGTAGATTTTCCTACACCATTAGGCCCAAGTAAACCTAATATTTGACCATGATTTAAATTTAAGTTTAAACTATCAAGAATTGTTTTGTTACCAAATTTTAATGAGATTTTCTCAAGTTTTAAAATTGAATTATTTTTTTTATAGGATTTTATTCTAAATTTTTTAATATTTGAACTCATGTCAATTAATTTGATGTTATTTTAATTTTTTCATTTTGACTATTCATATAAAACTGCACATCTTTTGTTATTAAATTTATTTTAATATTATCTGTATTAATTTCTTTATCTAACCCAGTGTATATTACATTTTCAGATATCAAAATATTGTTTTCCTTAAAATTAAAATCTATTTTATCTGAAGTGATTTTATGATTTTCATAAACAATTTTTGTATTATTCGTAAATTTAGTATTATAGGTGGCAGAATTAAAACTGGCTTTATCAGATTTAACAGTAATTTTTCGATCTAGATAATCTGTAAAAATAGCAATTACATCTTCCATAAATACAATTTCTACACCACCCTCATAAATTATCTCGCTTGAGGATGATTTAATTTCATACTTTCCGTTATTCTCTAGTTCAACATTATATTGTAAATTAGAAATAATATTTTTTTTTTCAATAAGTTCATCTTCTTTAATTTTTTTTTCAATTGTAACTTCCTCTACAATCTCTTTTTTCATAAAATATTTTTTATAGAAAAAAAAACTTATAACTATTAAGATAGAAAATAAGAATACTTGTAAAAAAATTTTCATTTTTACTATCTTAAATTATCAATCAAATTGTGTATGTGAAGAATTCCAATTGTTTTTTTTTTATTATCCCTTCTAAATATACAAACGTTTGTAATTTTTCTCTTATTCATTTGAGACAGGACATCAGAAGCTAAAGTATTTTCATCAACTGCAAATGGATTTTTAGACATAAAATTTTTTATTTTCAAATTTTCTATATTATTTCTTTTTTTCATTAACCTTTTTAAATCACCATCTGTAAATACACCTTTTGTTACTCCTTCTGAGTTAATAACGACTAAAAATCCCAGTTTTTTTAAATTAATAACTCTAATAGCATTTTTCATAGATTGGTTTTCATTAATAAAAGGGATTTTACTTTTTGTAAGCATTAGATCTCCCGCTGTCTTTAGTTTATTACCCAAACTACCTAAAGGATGAAATTTTTTAAAATCTAATTTGCTAAATTTTCTCTTAGCCATAAGTGCAATTGCCATGGCATCTCCAATCGATAGTTGTGTGGTTGTGCTTGAAGTAGGAACTATTCCATGTCCTGATTCTTTAACTTCTGGCAAATGCAATTTAATATTAGAATGTTTATATAACATAGAATTTTTATTTGACATTATTCCAATTAAAAAAATATTATAAGATTTTGCAAATTTAATAATATTTTTTAGTTCACTTGTATTACCTGAATTACTTATTAAAATTAATATATCATTTCTTGTAATTCGACCCAGATCTCCATGAGAGCAATCATTTGCTGAAACTGTGAAAGAAGGTGTACCTACTGAAGATAATGTAGCAGAAATTTTTGAAGCAATTATTCCACTCTTACCTACGCCACATATAATCACTTTTGATTTACATTTTATTATTTTTTTAATAGCTTTTTCAAAATTAGAATCTAAAGAATTTTTAAGTTTTTTGAGTGCTTTGATTTGAAGATCTATTACATTTTTTCCAGTTGAAATTATATGATTTTCCATAATTTAGTGAGACCAAATATCATCTTTGAATAATGCTAAGTCTAGATCAACTCTGGTCTTTAAAAATTTTAAACAATCCTCATAAAGTTTAACTCTATTTTCTCTTTCAAGTATTTTATAAAGTTCTTCATGAATTTTGTGAAGATATATTACATCGTTTGCACAGTATTTTAATTGTGCAGCAGATAATTCTCCACCAAAATCTGAGCTTTGAAATTGTTTGCTTATGTCAATATTAACAAATTCTTTTATTAGAGTTTTTAAAGAATGGTTGTCAGAATAAGATCGTGCGAGTTTAGAAGCTATCTTGGTATCAAGAACATTATTTGTTTCTGTTTTTAGGTAATACTTTATGTGAGCCAAATCTGCACGTGAAAAGTGAAAAATTTTTGTAATTTTTTCATCTCTTAATATTCTAACAAGATTAGGAGCGTTATATTCGTTTCTATCAAATTGAATTATATGCGCTTCCGAATTGCCTGAAGATAACTGTATTAAGCATAACGGATCACGTCTTACATTTAGACCCATAAATTCTCCATCAACAGCTATTCGGTTGCCCAAATTTAGGTTTTCAGGTATATCCCCTTTGTGAAGCTGAATATTATTATTCATATTAATCATATATATATGAAAGCAAAAAATTGTCTATGAAAGCTAAAAATGTTTTAATCTTTGGATGTTCAGGTCAGATAGGTCGCTCAATAGTAAGAAAATTGACCAAAGATAATTATACTGTCACTGCAGTAACTAGAAATATCCACCAAAAAGGCATTATACTTAAAACTCTTGGAAATGCTGGGTTTATCAATATTGTTGAGGCAAATATTTTTGACGAAAAAAAAATTAGAGAACTTTTTAATAAAGCAGATATATGTATCAATTTAGTAGGTATTTTGTATGAGCAAAAAAAAGGAAATACTTTTAAAAATATTCATACAGTTTTTCCATCTCTTTTAGCTAAACTGTCTAAAAAATATAATCTTAAACATTATATACATTTATCGGCACTGGGTATTAATGAGGCGGTTGACTCTAATTATGCAAAAAGTAAACTCGAAGGTGAAAATGAAATTTTAAAAAATTTCCCTTTAGCTACAATTTTAAGACCCTCAATTGTTTACAGTGTGGAGGATAAATTTAGCACCTCTTTTATGACACTGCTAAACAGACTACCTTTTTTTCCTCTTTATTATGGTGGTAGTACTCGTTTTGCTCCAATACATTGTTCAGATTTAACTGACACAATTCATTATGTTATTACAAATAATATTTATTCTAAAATCATTGAGTGTGTAGGTCCTGAAATAATTACTTTTAGGGAAATATTGGAAAAATTGCTTCAACTTATTGAAAAAAAAAGAATTTTGTTACCTTTCCCGCTGCCAATAGCTAATTTGTCAGCTAGATTTTTTGAGATATTACCCACTCCTTTAATCACAAGAGATCAATTAAGGCTTTTAAAATATGATAACATTCCTTCAGGAAAATATAAAACCAATTCAGAGATTGGGATTCCAAGTAAAAGATACTTTGATGATGAGGTTAAAAAATATTGCTACATGTGGAAAGAGGGAGGACAATTCTCTTTAGAAAAATATAATCATGTCAAAAATTTAAAAAAAGATTTAGATCATAATTAAGCAGACTTAATTTTTTTCTCAAGAAATTCTGGAACGTCTTCTTTTTCTGTAACATCTTCCTTTTTGCCTTTTGGCTGGAATGCATAAAGGAGGTGTAATTTACAATAAGAGAAATCTTTCAATGAGGATCTTCCACAAAAATAAAATTTTTCATCATCTGGATGACCTATTGGCCATTTGCAAGTATTTTCATCTAGCTCTTCTAATTGCTTTGGATTTTCCGGTTCAAAATCTTTTTCTATTATTAGTGACTTAAATTTACTTTTACGACTTTTTTTAATAGTTTTATTTTTTTCTGTTAACGAGTTTTCAAAATTTTTATTTGAGGTTGCTGTTCTTGTTTTAATTTTTGCAGACAAGCCAAGTCGACTTGCTTTTCCAATTATACTGTTACGTGTAAATCCAGCACCCATTTTTTCACTTATTTCTCTTGCGGTGCACTTACCCCAATTTTTTTCAAGAAATTCTATATTTTCTTTAGTCCAATTACTCATTTCTAAATATTAAAAATTTATATCTATATATTGTGTTACTTTTTATTATAGTAACTATATACTGATAGAAAATTAAATTAAACAATCAAAAAATTAGAGTTATCAACATTAATAAACAAAAAATCTATATATATGTTTTCAATCCTGACTTGTATTAATAATTAAAGTTTATAAAACAAAATGAATTTATGAGTTATTTAGCAAAAAATTATAATAGAAAAAAAATTTCCTTTAATCGAGGAAAAGGTAGTTATCTTTTTTCAACAGATGGAAAAAAATATTTAGATATGACGTCTGGTATAGCGGTTAATTCACTAGGTCATGCTCATCCTAAATTAGTAAAAACAATAAGAGATCAATCGAAAAAACTTTGGCACGTTTCTAATGCTTTTCAAATTCCAGAAGGAGAAAAATTAGCTAAAAAGTTATGTCAAAAAACTTTTGCTGATTATATTATATTTCAAAATTCTGGCGCAGAAGCTACCGAGGCGGCTATTAAAGTTGCAAGAAGATATTTTTATTCAATTGGAAAACCTAATAAAACCAGAATTTTATGTATTAAAAATTCTTTTCATGGAAGAACCTTAGCCACTATTTTTGCGAGTGGCTCAAAGAAAATGACAGAAGGATTTGGGTATGTAGGTGGTTTTGATCATTTTAATTTTGGAGATCATGAGTCTTTAAAGAAAAAAATTACAAAAAATACTGCAGCAATCATGGTTGAAACCATCATGGGTGAGGGTGGTATTAAGGTTATTCCAGACTGGTGTTTAAAAGAATTAAGAAAATTGTGTGATAAGAAAAAAATTTTATTGATTTTAGATGAAGTACAATGTGGAATTTCAAGATCTGGAGATTTTTTAGCGTTTGAAAAATCTAAAGTAAAACCAGATATTGTACCAATCGCAAAAGGTATTGGTGGTGGATTTCCTATTGGAGCTGTTTTAATGAATAAAAAAGTTGCAAAAGGTATGACACCCGGCACGCATGGCTCAACTTTTGGTGGTAATCCTTTAGCTATGGCTGTTGGAAATGCTGTCATGGATATAGTCTCTACTAAGAAATTTCTTAACAATGTAAAAAAATCTTCTAAATATTTTTTTTCTAATCTAAATAAATTAAAGGAAAAATATCCAAACACTATTAAAGATATTAGAGGAAGAGGTTTGTTGATTGGAATACAGTTACAAATAGATCAAACTAAGTTCATTAAAAAATTAATGGACAACAGATTACTAACCATTCGTGCAGCTGAGAATGTAGTACGTGTTTTACCTCCACTAAATGTTAAAAAAAAAGAAATTGATTTAGCATTAAAAATCATTGAAAAAGTTTGTTCAGAAATAAAATAATCATGAAACATTTTATAAATTTAAAAGATATATCCGCTAAAGATCTGAGAAAGATCATTACTGATGCTAAGAAAAGAAAAAGTTTAAGAAAAAAACTAAGTACTCTTGAGGTTGATAAAGGAGCGCCTCTCAAAGGTAAGATTTTAATCCAAATGTTTGAAAAGGCAAGTTCAAGAACAAGAATTAGTTTTTATTTAGCTATAAAACAGCTGGGAGGAGGCACTTTAACTTTACGTTCTAACGAACTTCATCTAGGTCAAGGCGGAGAAAGCATTGCAGATACTGCAAAAATTTTGTCTACTTATGGTGATGGTTTTATGATGAGAACTGATAGTGATAAAAAGATAGAAGACTTCAAAAAATATTTATCAGTACCAATTATTAATGGTTTAAGCCCATCGTCACATCCTACGCAAGTTTTATCTGATATTTTTACAGTTGAAGAAATAACAAAAAAACCCATTTCAAAATTAAATATTTGTTGGGTTGGTGATTCTAATAATGTTTTGGATAGTCTGATAGCTGCATCAGTTAAATTTTCTTTTAAGCTAAGTATTGGTTGTCCTAAAAAATTTGAACCTGGAAAAGAAGTTAGAGCTTGGGTAAAAAGAAATAATAAAAAAATTTATATCTATAACAATGCTAAACAAGCAGTTTTTGATGCAGATGTAATTTTTTCTGATAAAGTTATCTCCTTAAATGACAGAGTTAATAAGAAAAAAAAAATACAAGCATTTAAAAATTTTAAAATTGATAAAAAATTAACGAGCTATGCTAAAAAAAGTTGCATTTTT
>Ga0310343_10000972_pt1 | contig 14310 bp, 15 predicted proteins | sample HC15DNA2025_MG_FD_203519 | JGI IMG/M metagenome (GOLD analysis project Ga0310343, IMG submission 203519) | Marine microbial communities from station ALOHA, North Pacific Subtropical Gyre - HC15-DNA-20-25_MG | ecosystem: Environmental > Aquatic > Marine > Oceanic | place: Pacific Ocean: North... | reverse complement strand
CTAAAATTATCATCTCCCCAGTAATCACCAGCATTTGGATTAGGCATTTGTTTTTGTGTAAATGCTGCTATTGGATTCTTTGCTGATGTACCATCTGGATTCCAAGCCATAAATCTGTAATTATCAATACCCCATATCTTACTTACAATCTTAGAGAAATGAATAGGATTTATATCTTGTTTCTTTATTAATATAATACCTACAGATTCAACTGCTCTCTTGATTCTGTCATAGTCTGGATCGACCATGTTTGTAATGTCTGTATCAAGTGTGATTATATTTGTAGACATAGTCATCATCATTGTTCAACATAAATGTAAGTCTATGTAGTACTCTTTTCTCTAAGAGAGATGGTTCTACGAATTCTCTTTTATGTTGTGTTATTAGTTGGTCCATCAATACAATGTCACCAACCTCCCATTTATGTTCATAAACATATTGTTCTTGAAACATGTGGTCATATAGTGCTTGTACTAATGAACCATCATCGCCTTCAATTTTCATGTTATTAAGTCTATGAAAGTAGATACCTTTGATACCCTTTAAATTTTGCTGTATAATATACAAATCCATTTCTGCTCTCTTATTATTTAGATATAAGAGTTGCATTGTAATTCTCTGCATTGGATGCATCTTTGTAGTATCAGACCATTTCTTATGGTCAAATTTAAAGTGTGCCTTCCTGTTTTCAATCTGTTGTCTTAAATTATCAGACATATCTCTTAATGCAGGTACACTATTTGCAAAGAAGGTTGAAGCACCTTCTACATCTCTGATTCCTTGTAGAGCTACTCCGTCAGCTTCGTGATAACCTCCAAGATTACAATGCCAATCAAGATCGCCAGTACCGAATATACCACCACCATATTTTCCTTTTTGTTCACCAGTCACACGTTGTACTGGGTAAGAGTTTGGTTCTGTAAAATTAAATGGGTCTAAATACTCATGATTCTTATCTTGTAAAGATGATGTAGGTTTAATTTGATTAAGTGGTCCAGACTTAGGCATATTTGCTGCAGCCACATTAGCCGCTTCTTTTGATGTATAACCTACATTAGCCATAAGTTGTTCACCCATACTAAACAACTCACCATCAGGTGTCCATGAACATTGTCTCCAATTGTATATACCATTCTTAGTCATAGAATGTATAAGTTTAGAATAGTATACAGAATCAGGATTTTGTTTTTTAAGTACTAAAACCTGGTGGTCTAACAAGTAGTCTCTACATGCTAGACCTAATTCAATAATATCTTTATCATTATCTGGTGAATCAACTTTTAATTCTGCGTAATGATCGTGTTTTATAAGTTCCATTATTTTATATTTGAATGTTTACCATTTCCTTTATTATTTCCAGAATCATATTCTCTAAGTGCTTTCCAATATTCTCTTCTTTTCACATTAAATTTGTACCAAAATATATTCATACCTCTTGGATTAGAGTGTTCACCTATCATTAAGATAATACATGCAAGTAATGGTATGAATATAAATTCCATCAATCTGCCTTTGATAATAATGCCACTGAAGATCTACCACCAAAACCAAAGCTATTTTTTAAAGCATAATTAATTTGCATTTCTTTTGGTTCAGTTATAAGATTAAAGTAATCATCACATGGGTCTTTTAAATGTGCAGTATGTAAAGCAATACCTTTATTCATCATCATAATAGTATAAGTAAGTTCTGCTAAAGAACAAGCACCCATAGCATGTCCAATATGACCTTTCAGTGCAGAAACAACCGTATCTTTTTTAAGATAATCTTTAAGTGTATTTAACTCTATTTCATCACCTCTTGGAGTACCTGTGGCGTGCGCATTAACATAATCAATATCATCATATGTTATATCTTTGTCTTTCATTAGGGACTCAAGTGCAATTCTATATGCTTTACCATCTTCAGCAGGAGCTAAAGCATGACCTGCATCATTTCTATTTCTTACATCTTCTACATATGCGAGAATCTTAGCACCTCTTTTCTTTGCTTCATCTTCTCTTTCTACAATCATAGCTGCATAAGAATTTTTAAGTACAGTACCATCTCTATTCTTATCAAATGGTTTACATACACCACTAGGAGCTGCTGCGCCTAATGACATGAAGAACCATCTTGTTAATTCATGAGCATCTAGTTGTTCATAACCAGTAAGTATTGCATACTTATTACCTCTTTCTAAATATGCCTTAGCAATATCTAAAAGGTAAATACCACTACTACATGTGGCTGCAGATTGAAATACTGGACCATTGATACCATAGTGTGCGGATAACTGTGTCTGTATAAAATCTACATTTACATTTAGAAGAAAGTATGGATTCATTCTTTTGAATTTATTAATAAGACCTAAATAAATTTCTTGTTTCTTTTGTGGGTCTTCTTCAAACTCTTCTTTCCATTTTTCAAACCAATATAGTTTGAAGTATTCTAATGTAGAAGTGATAGGTCCTCTTGTTGTACCAGTCATTATTGGTGCTTCTGTATCTGACTTTACATCTAAGTCTGCCATATTTATGGCTTTATCAACTAAATCTATAACAGTCATAGAGGACCTATCGTAATATTTAGTTAATGCTTTTCTAAGTAAACCTTTTTCAACAATAGATTTTTTAATATTTTCTATATCCATTGGCTTTGACGTATCATCAGCCATGTATCTATTGAAATTATTTTCTATACCATCATCACCAAGACAATCTGCTATAGCTACACCAGTGACAGCAAGTCTATTCCTCTTTTCCATCATATGTCTCCTGTTGTAATTGTTCTATAGCATCTCTAGTTTTTCTTGATACATCAGGTGTGGTCTGCATGATTCTTTTATTAATTAATTTCTTTAATGCTTCTCTACCTTCTTTACCAGCTTCAACCGCTTTCTCATCAAGACCATAAGCATTGTTCTGCTCTTCTTCTACCATATTTTCAAAGTCTTTTAATCTTTGTCTTGCAGCAGCTTGTGATATTTCAAAATATGTACCAAATGCTAGTTGATGTATATGTATATGATCAGGTTGTTCTATAAGCCAATGTACCTGTTGTGCTACTTCTTCAGGTGTTAAGAAACTTTCAGGTGTAAATACTGGTTTGAATAATGCAACTGCATTTGTATCTACAAAACCAGGCATCATTGATGTGACCTTACATGGAAACTTTCTACTAAACTTATGTGATAACTGTTTACCTATAAAATCTAATCTATTCTTTTCTGATACGTATGGTCCCCAGAACTCGTTATAAAATGCACGTGTAATATCACTATTTGCCATTTCATTAAAATTAGTATGAGCCATACCGCTAGTAGAACTCATATTAATTATATGTTTCTTTTCACTTTGCCATTTATTATAAAGCTGATAACATATTTTAGCCTGTGAATCTGGCCAGTATACATTATTAATAAAAACATCTGGGTCTTCTTTTAATATCCAATTAATTACTGATTTAGGTTTACCTACATTGATACCATTTTTACGTGAACCACCGACTACTGTATAATGATTCTGTTCTAGTCTTTCCTTAATAGCCTTGCCCACACCTTTAGTATGCCCAGTTATACAAATCTTTTTATTTTCAAATGCCATTAGAAATATTTCTTTAAAGCTGCAAGCTTATCATCATATTCTGCAACCTTTGCGAGTTCACCTTCGATAGTTGCTGCACTATCTGGATGTTCTGCAACACCGACACCATTGTTTAATAATGTTCTTATATTTACAATGTGTGCCTGTTTAAGGCCTTCAAATTTGAGTGCTAAAGCCTGAACCATTTGTTCGTCTAACATACTATTCATTTATAGTTCTCCTTTATCCAATCGTGATTTTCGAGCACCTGTTCGGGATTAGGCTCTCCGTGGAATACACAGATTTTCCCTCCATCAGGAACCTCTCTTCCAAACATTTCACTTCTATCTCCTGCATGGGCGCCTCTTGCCACTCCCTTTTTATAGGACCATGCCCATTCATCTGGGAATGGCTTACAGTAATCAGGGTAAGCATTAAAATAGCTACTAATAACATTTTGGTCACCAAAGAATGGTACTTGTTTTTGAAAGTCATGAAACACCTGCTTATTAGATAGATAATACTCATAAATTGAAGAATATTCAAAATTATTGAACCTGAGGATTGAAGAATTATATTCTTTTCCAGGTAATAAACCTTCATCTGGTCTAATAAAATCTCTTAATATACCAAACTTAGGTGCATCAAAGAAGCAATCTATATTATCTACTATTACTACATCTAAATCAAAGTATAACCATTCACCTTCAGGCATGACTTCTTTGTCAAACATCTGAAGTTTGTTCCACCAACCTTTCATACCAGCTTTCAACTCTATTGTCTTTATTGGTTCTTCATATACATGTTGGTCAGTGAGTACATAAAAATTAAAGTCACGTGTAGTATTACGTTTTACCATATTGTATAAACGTTCAGTATAAGTTTTAGGATATTTAGTACCCCAATTGACACATACTACATTAATCAAGTTCTAACCACTCCTTACACATATCAGTCCATGCTTTGTGATACTCGCATTTTCTATAGTTAGCAAACCATGGACCGCCGTCTGTGTAGTGTACGATGTTTGATTCCTCAGGTTTATCATAATAGCCAACTAAATGATTCCATTTATAGTCTAATTCACCTACTTCATCAGCCCACATCATTCTGTGTAGGTATAATGGTGTTTCGGTATTTACTACTTCTGGTGTAAGGTTAGTACATAATTCATTATTAAACAACATAACACTAGACCAGTTCTTTCTAGGATATGAATGTTGCATCTTACCATCCATTTTAGTCATGGTTTTTGGTGAATAGTCATGTTGTACACAAGACACTGGCTTATCAATAGAATATGGATTGAATAAAATTTTAGTAATATCTGTTTGTACTATCATATCACAATCCATAAACACAGCATAACCTTTATAATTCATAAGTGCTGGTGGTAAGAATCTAGTAATTGTAAATTCAGTAGAACCTTTTTTATCATCAGCTCTTGTATAGAAACCTTGTTCTCTTAGTTCATGTAATTTAAGTGGTATGACTTCTACATTTGGATTGTGTTTATGTATAGAATACTTTGCTACTTGAAAAGCAATATCTTCTCTAGAATCATAGCCAATAAAGACTTTAAAATCCTGCATGTTTTCTTTCCTTTGAATAACCTAATTGTTTTCTTGATGGTCCTTTTAAATGGTCAAAGTATTCACCTAACGGACCAACAACAAGAGGATGTTTAGATTTAGCACCAAAACCTAAGTCTATTGCTTTGATTTTCTTTGCTTTAATCATAGGAAATGTTGTTTCGTCAAATGCTATACAATCGTGCCATGCAGAATACTCAAATATCTTATCACCATCATACATATTACGATATGTACTACACCATTCTTCATGATTTTCATTGTGTGTATCCCAAATCATAATACTTGTTTCAGTATATTTTGCTGGCATTCTATTTACAAATGATAGATATACATCAGGGTGTACTAACTTATCTAGTAATTCTTCAGTTATATCTTTCATAGTGACATTATCACCATCTAAATAAATTACGTATTGTGTTCTTGGACTTTCTAATTCTTCTAATTGTGCATATACTTTAAAAGCAAATTTAGTTGCTTGATGTGTAATGTTATTTACATGGACATCATTTACATGTTCATGTCTATGACCGTTTCTTTCAGAAAACATTTGGTGTTCAGGTATTTCTGTATGATAGTCTAAGAAGTGTACTCTTGGTGATACAAAATCAGGTGCTTGTCCTTCATAATAAACCCATAAATGAATATCTTTTGGCCAATGCTTATCAAAAGAAGCTACAGACTTATGTCCATACTGTTCCCAGTTATGTGGTCCTAATGTCATTACAACAGAGTATTTAGTCATTGCCATCCACCATATAAGTCCATAATATTTCTTCAATTATGTCAGCTGCATAATCAATCTTATCTTTTATATCTTCTGAATCATTTCCTAAAAAGAATCCAAGGTCATGTATGATATCAGCATTTTTCATATCACCACTAACCTGATGTTTTATATGTTTCATTACTGGGTTTCTTAAAAAATTACCAGCAACAATAGGTCTAATCTCTACGCCTCTATCTCTTAACGTATCTGTAAATTTTTGCCTACCAGGCACATCTGGTACGATACAAGAAAAACCGAACCAAGATGATTTACCTATTTCTTCTTGTGTAATAACTGCAATATCTTCAAATCTTTTTTTAAAATGTTTTGCATTCTCTCTTCTTTGTTTCATCATGTCTGGCCATTTAGATAATTGTACTTGACCAATTGCACCACTCATTTCTAGTGGTCTTACACTATAACCAGGTAAAACAAATCTAAAGCTATCTTCAAATGGATCGCCTGTCTTATTATGTATATAGTTTTCATCTGGCAATGTTCTTAACCATCCATGAGCTCTAAGAGAGTCAATGTATTGAGCAGTTTCTTCTGAATTAGTGAGTATCATACCACCTTCCATAGTTTGAAGATGATGACTAAAGAAGAATGAGTGTGTACCCATATCACCATAAGTACCCATCATTTTTTCATTAAAACTAGAACCAAAGGATTCACAATTATCTTCAAGTAATAGTAGATTATAACTGTCTGCTAGGTCTCTTAATTCATCAATCTGTGATGGATTACCTAATAAGTTTACAGTTAATATTGCCTTGATACCATCTATATTCTCGAGTGCCTCAGCAGTCTTTGTAGGACATAAATTGAGAGTGTGTAGATCTACATCTACAAATACTAATTCTAAACCATATTGTTGTAGTGGAAAGTATGTTGTAGACCAAGATACTGCGGGTACAATTACTTTATCACCTTCTTTTAAATCATATTCAGGTGAGTATATTGCCGCAGCAATCATAAGTAAATTTGCAGATGAACCACTGTTTACCATTTTAGCATGATTTACACCCATAAAATCAGCAAACTGTTCTTCAAACTTAAACACTTCTTCACCCATAGTATAACGACTAGAGCGAATTACTCTATTAATAGCACCTACTTCTTGGTTGTTCCAAGTATCACAACTTAGCGGATATTTCATTTTACCATGTGTTTCATTAACTCTGTATCTACCATGTCATCCATTAAAGAATAGAAATCATGTTCAAACTCCCAGTTTAATTCAGTCTGTGCTTTTGTTGAATCACCATGTAGAAGTTGTACTTCTGCTGGTCTATAGAATTCTTCACTACAATCAATCATTAACTTGTCACCTGAATAACCTTTTTCCTCGATACCTTTACCTACCCATCTTAACGGCATACCTAATTTTTTAAATACATATTCACAACATTCACGTACTGAATGTATTTCGCCAGTTGCTAAAACATAATCTACGGGTTTATCTTGTTGCAACATTAAGTACATACCTTTTACATAATCTTTTGCATGTCCCCAATCTCTCATCGCATCTAAATTACCAAGTGTTAGTTTTTCTTGTTCACCATAAGATATAGCAATTGCTGCCTTTACAATCTTCTGTGTCACAAAATCATCACCACGTTTAGGTGATTCGTGATTGAATAAGATACCATTACATGCATACATACCGTATGATTCTCTATAGTTCTTTACTATCCAATAAGCATATAACTTAGCAACACCATAAGGCGATCTTGGCCAAAACGGTGTTGCTTCTGTTTGTGGTGTTTCAACTACTTTACCATATAGTTCTGATGTAGACGCCTGATAAAATTTACATGTCTTTTCTAAACCTGCAGTTCTTATGGCTTCAAGCATTCTAGTCACGCCTAAACCACCAGTATCACCAGTGTATTCAGGAATATCAAAAGATATTCTTACATGTGACATAGCACCTAAGTTATAGACCTCATCTGGTTGAACCATATTTACTATCTTAACTAGGCTTGATGAATCTGTTAGATCACCATAATGTAGCCAAAAATTTTCATGATCTAGTATGTGTTTAATTCTTATTGTATTGTCTGTGGCACCTCTTCTCCTTATAGCATGAACTTCATATCCTTTTTCTAAAAGTAAGTCTGCAAGATATGGACCATCCTGTCCGGTGATGCCAGTAATTATCGCTTTTTTATTCATTGTTTAATCCTTTGAGCATATTAGTATAATACCGCAAAACTTCAATAGTTTTTAATTCTTCTACGCTCCAAGAAGTATATGCAAGGTTATATAACCACTGTTTTCTATCATCCCATGGGAAGTCAAAATTCTCTATATCTTCTAAATTAGTAAGATATATTGGTGACCCGAATGTTCTTTTACTTAGTGCAAATGTAGGTATACCTTCAAGCACAGCTTCTAGTGCACCTGATGAGCTGTGTGTCACCACAGCATAAGCACCAACTAACGATTCAAATAATGTTCTTCTTGATACTGGACAATTATGTACTTCTAAATTTTCTATACCTTCAATACATTTATCTAATGGTGACCTAGGATCTAGTTTTGGATGTGTACGATAGATAATCTTTCTGTCAGTATGTTTTCTTATTTCTTTTAATGTTTTATTTGCAAATTTATAATATGGTTCTAAATCATCAAACTGCCAGCCTGTTTCTGTTTGTGCAAGAAATACAATTGCACCATCTTTATTATCTTGTGGGTCTTTTTCTGTAAAGTTAAACTGCTTCTTCATAGCATCATATCTTTCAGATGGTAGATCTTGATTCCAAAATATACCTTCACCAGTACAAGAGTTTAGACCTAATCTAAACATAAATGTTTCACTACTGTTTAGTGCATTACGTATATGTGTAGAGAACGCAGCTGAATCTAGAAAAAAGCATGGTTGTTTTGCTGCCTCGATTGCTCTTATTAATACTGCTCTTTCTACTTCTAATTTTCTTTGTGTATATGAACCAAAACAAAATCCAACATCAGCACCTACAGTATGAGTACCTTCATGTTTATATGCTACAAATTCACCACCTGAATTGTTTGCCGCTGAAACAATAGAGTCAAGTGCTGCGGTTATGGGGTTCTGTGAATTAGATCTTTTACCAGCTTTAATCGATGAGATATAGCTTACTATTTTCATAACAAATTCCTTCGCGCATTTCTTTTATAGAGTATTGTTTATAAGCTAGATTATAAAACAATTGTTCTCTATCATATAGTTTTAAATTATTTATTTGTTCTATGGGATTGCTACACCACGCAGATGGTGCATATTCTCTATTAGTAGATATTACAGGTATACCAGCTTTAAGTGCATCAATTGATGTTAATGAACCTGCTGTTATTAAACAATAGGCTCCTTCTAAATCCTCTTCAATAGATCTTTTTGCTACTGATGGACCTGAAGTACCTTTACCTCTCGGTTTTAATCTTAATTTTATTGGTCTGTTTGTTCTATCAGAAACATAATCAACAACTTTTTGTACCCATTGTTCTATTGTTAGACCAGTCATGTAGTGTGTCATTGTTTGTGATGATGGACATATTAATATATGCTCACCTTGTGTTTCCCACGGTTTTACATCATGATCAGGCCACTCATTGAATCTATCAGCAGGTACATTTAATCTTCTATTATCATGTAATCCACCTACACACCATCTCCAATATGTATTATCCCAATCTTCATTATTAGGATCGTATCTACCATTATATGGCATATCACAAAATATGTATGGGTCTTCTTTCATTATTCTAGGATTATCACCAATCAAACCCCATACGACATATTGTTTTGCTAAACCATCATTTATATTTGCTGTAGGCCAACCTTCTTGCAATGCAGCATATATTCTTTCCATCTTTGGTGATGGACGTGGTTGTATTAAAGATAATCTTTCAGTAATCTCCATGGCTCGCCTTCCGCTATTTCTTCTTCATACCATTCTGTGTGTGCCATCTTTTCACACCAGTATTTTCTATCAGGTTTATTTGGATTTTCAATTTGTGTGATTGAATCTGTACTTACGCTATGTGCAAATGAATCTTCACTTACAATTACAGGTACACCATTTATAACAGATTCAACAGCAGGTCCAGATGACCAATTAATTACTAAATGAGTCTTTTCAAGTAATGCTGGAAAATCCATTTTGTCTTTGTCATTAATAGATTTTGGTTGTGATATTAATGTATCAGGATGTTTATGACTTACATAATAAAAATCTGTAAGGTAATCTCTTGGATGTGGCCTTAATATAACTGGTCTTTTTGTATATCTCTTTATTGCATCAATCCACTGACAAACCCACTGTTCTGTTGGTGGTAATCCTTGCCATTGCATACTGTCTTGTCTTTGTGTTGCTATTACAATAGGGTCAAACATATCAGACTCACGCCAAGGTTTTAATTCAATACCGAATTTATCCCATCTATTTGTATTTTCGTGTGGTGGTTTTGGAAATCTTCCTTTTGCATTGACTGCGTCAAAGCCTAATCTCCATGTGATACCTCTTCGAAGCTGACCTACTTCAACAACTAGGACTGGTTTCCCTCTAGCTTTGAAATCAGCATAGACGTCTTTGTTAGGCTCCATTCTGCCAGCGAAAAGAATAGACCAAATAACAGCAACATCAGCATCCCGATCATTGTAAACAACGTCATCACCGCTAGAGCTAATCCCTCTAGCAAGAGCTTCGAATATCGGAGGAGAGTTAAGCGCACCATAGGCCGTGTATAAACTTACCTTCATTAGGTAGATTATACTCTTTAGTACGTCTTTTTAATGAAATTTGCGTAGACATCAAGCTTACTCATAACATTTGCGGCATCATCAACAGCCGATGGCATAGACTCTCTATCATGGTATTCTACTGCTTCTCTATAATCGTCACTAGTTTTGACTCTAGTTGTTGGCATACCTCTTGGTGCCATATTATTATCGGCACCACGATTTGAAAATATTCTTGCTTTATTAGATATTTTCTTTAGTTTAATGTCATAATCTCTACCCTTATATCTAACCCAATCTTGTGCAAATTTCTTTAGATTACCTTTTAATGGTTCAAAATCTATAATTCTATCTTCTTGGCTCACATTTTGGCCAAAACCATCTTGTCTATTACCAGATGCGATTATTACATTTTTGCCATCTGTAAAAAAGTAAATATCACCAATAGCCGTATTACCTTTCTCTGTGTTTTGTACATAAGCTACTACAGGTTTACCAACTGTGTGAAATTTCATGGGGTCGTTAGCTAGTTTTTTAGACAAACCTCTAAAATTCGACTCAGCTTCTTTTATATCAGTGTGTGGTGGCAAGTCATCATCACCACTTTGTTCGCTGTTAAATTTCTTGAATCTCTGAGCGGCATGATCTCTTGCACTTTCAAGATCTTCAGGGTCAATATCTCCAGGAGCGTCAGCACCATCATCTACATCAGCCATTGTAGCTGTATCAACATCTTCTTTCTTTGCAATTAAGTAATCTGTAAGTTCACTAAATAAATCTTGTTCTTCTTTTACAGTGCACTTATATTCTTTTTCTTTGAACATAAATGTTTTCTTACCATCTAAAAATGCTTGTTTAGCGGCAAGTATAAATGCTCTCTTCTCAAAGATAGTGATATTAGCTTCTCTTAACGCATTATTTTCAGTGGCAAGCTTTGCAGCTATTGCCATTTGTCTACGTTTTTCTTGTGATTTTCCTTTGAATTGTGGGGCTTTTGATTTTTGAAAGTCTTTTATCCAATCACCCATGTCATCAGTTTTATCCAGCGGCATCAGGTTCTACTCCGAGTTTTTTCAGTTCTTTTGCGATGAGTCTATCAATCTTTTTAATCTCTTGGGATTTACCCATAAAAGCTTGTTTACCTACATCTCCTATAATTCTTGCTCTTTGCATCAATAAATCTGAATACTTAGAATATCTACCTTCAATCATCTTCATGACATCTTCTTCTGGTAATTCTTTAGGTGCGCCTTTCTCACCTTTTTTTCTCATTCTTTCACCGCTACCAGCTTTAATTCTTTTTCTTTTGGCATGTATATTTGCCCATAAACCTGGATTTTTTTCTTGTAATTCGTCAGCAATATCTTGTGGAAATTCTACATCTTCAGCATAGAATTTTAAAGCAGCTGCTACTGATGGGTTCTTAGATAAACCTCTCTCTAATTTTTCAATAGATTTTACAGCATTAGTATAATCACCATCTGCATCTACTGCAATCTCCATAGCCATTAATAAATTTTGTTTGTGTTTCTCTACATCTCTTTCATTTCTAAATCTAATTTTTGCTTCTGCAAAAACATTCTTATCACCAGTAAATACTGACATAGTGGACTCCTTCTTACCGAATTTGGCATGATATGCCTTAGTGTGTTTAGATAGTTTAGTCTTCTTCATTTCACCATCTTTATCTTTATCACCAGGTGCTGGTTTGTAAGCATTTGGGTCGTCATCATCCATTTTAGCTTGTTTAGCAAACTGTGCAGCTCTATCATCTTTCTTATCTTTAGCTACACCTTTCATATAATCGCTATCGGCTTCTGACACATCTTCTTTCTTAGCACTTCTAACTTTAGAAGCTAAGTCTTTGTCAGCCTTACCCCATGTACCAGAACCCTTAGTAATAAAACTATTTACTCTAGCAAATGCCCATTGTTGTTGACTGGCACCTGGACGGTGACCAGTTTTCCAAGCAGCCATACCTCTATCATATACTTGTTTCAATATACTATATGATATGCCACTTTCTTTACTTTTTTTCTCTAGGCCAGCAATCTTTTCGTTGATGACCTTAGCTTGTTCGAAATCGTTGGATGCAAAAATACTCATGTATTATTTATTTTTTCGAGTCTTTGATTTTACTAAAATTACCATCTTTATAGAATTCAATAAATCGTTTAAATCTATCTGCATTATGTGCTTTATGAGAGATTACAAATATGTTTGTATCCTCATGGTTAGATATAATATCCCATAACATCTCTGTAGCATCGGCATCGAGTGATGAATCACCAACTTCATCCATCATTAATAGATTTGTATTGACAGAGTTCTTTAATTTAGCTATTTCTCTCCATGTAAACATTAATGCAAGGTCAATTCTCATCTTTTCACCTTCTGAGAATGATGCATAGGAGAAGTTATCTCTATATCTTGACTTAATTATTTCATTAAACTCTTCATCAAGATTAAATGAGAATGCTGCACCCATCTTTTCAAGTTGTATATTTACAAATTTATTCATGACAGGTACATATTGTTTGATAATCTTTGCTTTAATACCTTGATCTCTTAATAATAGTTTACATACATCATAAAAATGATTTGTTTCACTCATATCCATAAGCTCTTTGGATATAATTGTTTCTTCTTCTAGTTGTTCAGTGAGTAGTCTCTGAGCATCTGGTAAAGATGAGTCATCTGTTTCCAGTTTGAGATTATCATTGAGAGTACTGAGATAAGTGCTCAGACTACTCACTTCACTTCTAACTGACGATTGCTCTTGCAATAAGTCTGTTAATTCTTTGGCTTTACTTCGTGCAACTTCCAACTCGTCGGATAGTTTGGCGAGTGCTTTTTCATAAGCAGGGATGAGAGCCTCATTTTTCTCTTTTTCTTTTTCAAGGCTGCTAATTTTTTGGTTCTTGAACGACTCTGTGATTTCTTGTCCGCAAACTTCGCACTGAGTTTCTGTGTTATAGAAAGTGATCCGCTTCGATTTTTCATTTATCCTCCTTTTTAGTTCATTACCATGTGTTTCACATTTATGTACTGAGTTAATTGCTTCATCTACATCAACACCGTTATGTTCATCAATTTTAACTTGTAAAGTATCAATCTTATCTTCAAGAGTTTTCTTTTCACCTTTTACTCTTATTATTTCTTTCTTTATCTTTGTAGCTGATTGTTCTGATTTCTTTTGTAATGTAGATATAAGACTTTTCTGACCGTTAATCTTTGTTGATTGTACTTCTTTTTGATATTCTTTATCCTTAATACTAATACCTAAATCACTTATCTTAGTCTTAAGTATATCATTCATTCTTGTAAATATAGTAATATCAAGAATCTCTTCAATTAGTTGTCTTCTTTCATATGTATTAAGGTCCATAAACGATTGGTATCTTGCTGAACCAAGTATAACGATCTGTGTAAATGACCTAAAGTTTAAACCAATGAGATCTTCTAATTTGTTTTGGTAATCTTTTTGTGCAGCATCTTGAGTTATAAGTTCACCATTCTTATAGATTTCAAATATGTGTGGTTTCATACCTCTTACAACTCGGTATGGCACGCTATTTACTGTGAACTTAAGTTCTACTTCACAGCCTTTATCATTTACTGAATTTATAAGTTGTGTTTTAGATACATTTCTATATGGTC
>Ga0310343_10000970_pt1 | contig 14318 bp, 12 predicted proteins | sample HC15DNA2025_MG_FD_203519 | JGI IMG/M metagenome (GOLD analysis project Ga0310343, IMG submission 203519) | Marine microbial communities from station ALOHA, North Pacific Subtropical Gyre - HC15-DNA-20-25_MG | ecosystem: Environmental > Aquatic > Marine > Oceanic | place: Pacific Ocean: North... | reverse complement strand
CCTTGAGGGATTTCAATATCAAAGAATGTTGTCCCTACTTGTTCTAATAGAGATTTACTGCATGAGGCGCGATCTTCATCAAAATTTGAAATCTTAAGATCAACATATTGTTTTACTGGCCAGGGAGAATCTTTTGATGCCCACAAATTGATTTTTGCAGAACCAAAACATCGATTACTTACTTCTGTATTCTCTAAATAAATTTTCCAAGTTTCTTTACCGCCAACATCATCTGTACCTGCGACAGTCCAATTCCAGTTCCATTTTTCGCCAGATACTCCTTCAGAAAGGAATGCTCCATCTAGTAACTTATCCAATTCTATTGGGGCGAATGCTAATGCTATTCCAGGTATCAGGTTTTGTAAAATCTCTCCAAAGTTTTCTACACCATAAGTAACTGTTTTACCCCTAATAGATCCTAAATCTCCACCTTCGAATTCGTATCCAATATCTGATCTTAATAATTCTTGGTTTCTAATTTCTGTCCATGAATCTACTGATATCTGTGCAAGATTATTATTCAAATTACCCAAAGTAGTACTACTACACTTGCCAGCAATTGGAGTATTGGTTGCAATATCTACATCATCAAAATTATAGTCATACCTTTGTTCTAAAGTTAACCAATCTTCACCAAATGGTCCTGTTTTTTGCACTGCACCTAATTTAGAATCATCTGGTTGATTAGCAATTTCGATACTATCTCCCTTGGTAACGGTTACGCTTCCTGTACCAACATAATCAACCTCTATTTTCCCACACATCTTATCTTCAGCATCTAATTGTTTGGCAATTTGTTCTACTAATTCATCCCCCTCAATTAGTAAATTCCCGTCGCTAATTGAAAATGACATTGAAGATCCATATCTTAATTTATCAGCAGTAAAAGGCTCTGGCTGAGAATAAACATACCAGAATAAACTACCAATCAGTAATCCAACAATTAAGAACGAAAATAAAAATTTAGGATTAGAAATTGTTTTTACTAAATCTTTTTCTATTTTTTCTTTGATATTTTTTGTAGAAGGAACAAGATTTGATTCTTCAATAATTTCTGCTTCAAAAATTTCTTCTTCGATCTCGCCTTCCTCTACTATCTCATCCTTTACTTCGGCTTCAATCTCTTTTTCAATAATTTTAATTTCTTTCACTGGTTCTGATTCTTCCAAAATTAATTCTTCTTGTTCTTCATCAATTGATTCGGATTGATCGGGTAAATTATCTAACCATTGTTGTCCATAATGATTCCATTGTTCTATAGTCCAGCCTTTTGGAATCCCCTCCTTGGGAATTGGTGGCCCAATAGCATTCTCAGCTATCTCTACTTCTTTTACTTCGACTTCTAAATTCTTTTCAGATTCTAAACCTAATTCTTCCCATGGAACTCCTGCATCTAGCAAACGTTCAATCAAAACTGATTTTGTACCAGAAATTGATAAATCATTATCTAAACAAATCATGCGTAATTCCTTATGACTTAAAGAGGATGGAGGTAAATCCACACTAGATTCATCAGCTTCTGACATATGTTACAATAATGTTGGGGACATTACTAACCTTTCAAGTCTGTTGTTAAAATCATCATACTAATATGTTATTTAACCCCTATCTGACTAACCCAAGGCTCAAAAAGGATTGTTTGTTTAGAAGGTTTGGGTGGGGTTACTTTGCGGTTAGCAATTCTTTCTAGAGGGCCAAGGTTGTATAGTACCAGAAGATTACAAGAAGAGGCCCTAAAAAGAGGAATTCATACAACAATATTAGATCCATTACAATTCACATTATCAATAAGTAAAGACTCACCACAAATATTGCATAAAGGTAACAAAGTAAATTTTGATGCGGTGTTACCTCGAATAGGTCATTCAATTACTTCTCATGGAGTAGCGTTGTTAAAACAATTCGAACAATTAGATATCTATACAGCAAATTCTAGTGAAGGAATTAGACAAAGTAGGAATAAATTACTAGCTGCACAAATTTTAGGTAGGAATAATGTTCCAATTCCAAAAACTGCTTATGTTAGGAATATCAATGATGTTGAACGGGCAATAGATCTTGTTGGAGGTCTTCCGGTTGTAATTAAGGTTTCAGAAGGTACTCAGGGAAGGGGTGTTTATCTTAGACATCTATACAAAGATGCGATTGGGCTTGTCTCTGCATTACTGGATTTGGATCATGAGGTTTTGATTCAAGAATATATTCATGAAAGTCATGGAACCGACATTAGGGCATTGGTAGTTGGTGACAAAGTTGTTGCATGTATGAGAAGAAGGGCAAGAGGGAAAGAATTTCGATCTAATTTCCATCTAAATGGAACCGTAGAAGCCGTTGATTTACCTCCTGAATATGAAGAAATTGCACTCAGGGCTTCAAGAGTTTTAGGGTTAAATATTGCAGGTGTAGATTTATTGGAAGGTAAAAATGGCCCATTAGTACTTGAAATAAATTCATCACCTGGTTTAGAAGGAATAGAAATGGCCTCGGGAGTTAATGTTGCTGAAAAAATAATTGACTTTTTAGAGGAAGACGCACAATTTGTAAAAATAAGTATGGATCAATTACTTTTAACAGTTCCAGGGCATGGTGTATTACCAATTCATTTAGTTAATCACCCTTGGTTGGTAGGAGAAAAAATTGGAGAAGTCTTCAACGGTTTTGGAACTAGTGCTTTCGCACTCTCCAGATCACGTCAGTTAGTCTGGGCTCCAGAAAATGATATGAAATTGAGATATAATGATATTGTAATTTTTTATGGAGATTTACACCAATTACGATTAAATCTAAAAGAAATTTTGAATTTTGAAATATATAATAATCGGAAAATAGCTTCTAATAATGAAAACTCGGAGAAATTCAAAACATATTGATTTGAATGTTTTTTTATTGAATGACGCGAAGCATTCAAAGCCTAAGATATCTGAGGTGGCTCGCCATTTAGGCAGGGATGCTGTCGCTTAGCGACAAAAAGAGGGGATGAGATGTCTTTAGATTATAATCAAGAATTAAAGCAATTATTAGACATACAAAAAAAACTCAATGAAAAAAATTTACCCGATAGAATCATGCGTTTATCACATGTTTCTTGGCACCCATGTTGGATTCAACAATTGAAAACTGAAGGAAAAAGTAATAATACAATCAAATCCTATTTATGTGCTGTAAAAAAATTTTTGAAAACTAAAATTTCCTCCAATGATAGGGATTTGTCAAATGGAGATTTAGAAAATATGACAGTGAAAGAATTGAATGCCTACATAAATCCTGAAAATGGAAGATTAGATATTTGGCTGCAGTCAATAAACGATTTGAAAGCATCTACCGTAAATGCACGTTTAGCTGCAATTAGCCACTTAATTGAATGGGTTGGACACCATATTCCAGGACATATAATTAGACCGAGGAAAGGTAAGCAAATACCAAAAATCCTTTCTAATGAAGAATTAAAAAATGTCAGAACTGCTGCATTTAATAGTGAAAATCCTCTTGCTCACTTAATAGTCACATTCCTATTAGAAACCGGGATTAGAGTAAGTGAATTATGTAGTCTAAATATTCATGACGTCGATTTTAAAGATAAAAGTGCAAGAGTTGTTGGAGGTAAAGGAAATAAAGATCGAATGGTACTTTATACTGATCAAACTGATGAAGTTTTAAATTGTTGGCTAGTTCTAAGAAATAAAATAAATTTAGTTGATGATGATGCACTACTAGTTAATTCAAAAGGAAAAAGAATCACGCCAAGAGGAATTCAAAAAATGATGGACAGAATCGCTGAGGATGCAAATATCTCTAGAAAAAGATTATCTCCGCATGTTTTAAGGCATAATTTTGCAACAGGCCTACTAGAGCGTGGAGCAGATATTGTTTCAATTCAACGCTTACTTGGACATGCTAATATACAAACAACTCGAGTATATTTGGAAATTAACGATCAAACACTGAGAGAAGTCTACACTAGAGCGCAAAGTAATTTAGAACGGATTGAAGAATAAAATCTATTTTTTTCCTGTTCTTTTAGATGTCTTCTCGGGTCCTTTCCAAGATTTAGAAGATACAATTTTATTCCCTGAATGCCCCGGAATTGGACAAAATTTTCCACTTCTGCAGCGACTACATTTTTCTTTATTTGGTACTTCAACAACTTTACGTAGTCGCCCATACTTACGCCTTGGCATTAATTAAAGCAGGAACAACAAGAGCATAATAATTACTTTATCTTTTATTCTTCTGAATTCTAGAAAGCATATCTCCAACTGATTTAGGTGCTTTAATTATTCCTTTCTTTGCTAATTTTGTAGCTTCTCTTTTAGCTGCAGCGGCTTTCTTAGTTGCAGCGGCTTTCTTTGCTGCGGCTGCTTTCTTAGCCGCATTTGCTTTACGTGTAGCTGCAGCTTTCTTTGCTGCTGCCGCTCTCTTCGTTTTAGCTGCTACTTCTGCGGCTGCTTTCTTAGCCGCATTTGCTTTACGTGTAGCTGCAGCTTTCTTTGCTGCTGCCGCTCTCTTCGCTTTGGCTGCTACTTCTGCGGCTGATTTCTTAGCCGCATTTGCTTTACGTGTGGCTGCAGCTTTCTTTGCTGCTGCTGATTTTTTACTATTTTTTGAATTAGAGTTCTTTGCTGCCAACTTAATCCCCTGTGATACGCGGGTGGAGTACAAACGTATGAATTTGGCGTTAAAAAAAACAACAACATCTTATTTAATTCCTCTATGGACATAGTGTGTCTGATATAGAATCCACACTAGTTGGTTCACATCCAGAAACAAGTATTTTATGGATGCAAGTAAAAAATGGAAAACCGCAAATGAAATGTATTGATGGATTATTACGTCCAAACGAATATCCTGAAAAAGGACACAAAGTATTACTTGGAGATGTTGCATCAACTCTGATTAAAATAAGTGGACCTCACGATAGTATTCATTTCTCAAATCCTCCCTCTTTTGATGAACAAAGGTGGAGCATGGTACTTGTTTCTTCAGAATTAAGCATAAATATTGATAGTTTTCCATATTGGGGCTTTGGATTATTCTCTAGTTGTTATCTAAATAAAGTTGAACTAAAGGGTAGTTTGATATCAAGAGCAAAATTAATTTTTGATATTGTTGCTACTTTGGGTAGAAACCCGTGGGAGCCAAAATTTTCTTTTTTCTGGGAAAAAGTGACTAAAAATTCTACAGGAAAACATAGAGATGAGTGGTTAAAATTATTGACTTTTGCAAAAAGAGGAATGGAAGAGGAAATTGAAGAAATTAACTCAAGATATCAAATAGTTGAAAAAAATGCTAAAAAAGCAAAATTATTCCCCCCAGGATGGAATAAAGATCATTCTGAAACTAACCTGAAAGAGGTAAGAAAACATATTGAAATCGCTAGACAAGCACTACATGACCAAAATGCTGTTGGATTAAAGCGTGCCTTAGATAGAGCGGAAGCAAAATTAATTGAAGCAGATCCTTTAGTTGGCCTACAAAATGAAGAATTACTTCAAAATCAAAATTTAGATACATTAGAAATTGACAATATTCCTTTCATTGATTTAGTTAATGGTGAAGATGAATAATTACACGTCTATTTGATATAGGGGTAGTAGGTCGGGGAAATCTGAGAATATGGCCGGCAAGAAAGAAAAAGGTAGCGGTATCCAGCAAGCAGCGGGTCTGATTAGATATTTTGATGAGGAATCAGAAGACGCTTGGAAAATTAGTAAAACTCAAGTTTATGTTGCCTGTTTAGTACTTGGTGGAGGAATATACTTACTCAATCATGGAGTAATTCAATTCATATGGAGTGCAATTAGTAGTTTATTTTAAGTCGTTAAAGGTTCAATTTCTACAACTTGTTCACATTTTATAGCTAACTCATTCGCTGCTGCTACTGCTGTTTGAAAATCTAAAGTCATACAGATTTCAAATGGTTCACAATTTTGTTCATGAAGCATCAATCTATATGATGCATCAATTTCTTTGCTAATATGTAAATTCTGCCAAATCCATTCATCATTCTCCATTGTCAATAATAATGATTGATTCATCATATAATTTCCAACTGACCTAGCAAATTTAGCTCTCTCAGCTAATGCGGCAATTGTTCTATCATGATTAGTCATTCTTGCTAACAAAGGGTGTGCTTTTGGAATTATTTTTCTATCCTTAATTCTACCTTCGCGAAATGCTCTTCCCATCTTTTTTCCCATCCATTGGACTTACGTCCAAATTTTTCTCATCTCATTTACTTTATATGTTTAAGGGGTAAAAAAAAATAAATGTTATGATTTCATTAGTTTATTTAACTTCGACAATTCAACATTATTGATTTCTATTAAAATAAGGCAGCAAATGCCCATTAAAGGTAAAATTATTCTTAAATCGGAGAAAAATATCATTAATATCATAAACAATAAGATAGCAATTATAGATGTAATAATATTCGTAATTTTTATTTTTTTATTTAGCATTATTGAAGATTCAACTATCATTGGTATAGTTAAGGATAAAAATAAAGCTATTATCCATCCATTCAACAAACTTAATGAAATTAAAGCAGAATTAATACAACTAAGTATAATACCTACAAAAAGTCCATACCTCCAACCGTGTAATTCGGGTCTTGAACGATCATCTAACCCTATAATTGGCAATAAACTAAAAATTAATGCAAATAGAAGAATTGGAAACAATTCATATAACAGCTCATAGAAAATACTAACTAGACTCCAATTTGGATATAACAGAATTAGGCTAGAAAGAATAATTATACAAAAACCTATAAAAATACTAATTGCTAAACTCATAGATCTATTTTTCCCTGCTGGAATTGAGGCATCTATTTTATTTGAATAATAAATAATATTTGGAACAAAAGAAAATAACATCAGAATTGTAACTATTGTACCTAAGCGTACTATTTCTAGTTCTGAAAAAAGCTCTGCATTCCAAGTATTTTTTGCTAAAGGTACAAGTGTTTCTAATGGGCCTATTAAAATTGATAGCATTCCAAAAACCCCCAATGAAAAAAGAATATATTTAGAAAATTTATCAGACGGCATTAATTCCATTGCATGAGGACCAAAACCAAGTATTAATCCAAAAATTAATGATGCTAATATTCCTTTATTAGCCGATTCAACTAACAATTTTTCACTAACTGGTACGAAATCGCCATCAATTAACATTTCAAATGTCTGTTCTGGTAATATTCCCGTCAAACAAATTATCCATAATAACGAAAACCAACGGTCTACCATATCTATATTTCTTACTTTAATCACTTTATGTAAAATTAAATGCGTGATTAAAATAACACACATTAGCATTATAGAAGCGCCGTCGTATCCTGCAAACAAAGAAAGTAAACGGTAAAATAACTCAGATTCGGCGTTTAAGTGGTAAGCAACATGTACATGTGAAGAATTTAGAAAAATATGTGCTACGAGATATCTAATGAATAGGATAGAAAACAAGATAGCAGGAGTCCATCTAAAAACTAATTCAATGATTTTAATATTCTTAATTTTCCAATTTCTTGATAATAGTAAATTTCTTAGAGGAGATGAGAATAATAATGTAAAACAACTTAGTAAAGAAAATGCAACAATTAGATTCGCAAATGAACTTTCGGTTATCTCCATTAGACAATCTAAGAAGAGCCAGTTATTCAAACAAACCTAAAGAGAGTGTTTTTTGAGTTGGTTAGACTCGGAAATTCAAACAGGGAATAAATTATGCAAAAAAATAAACCTAATTATGAATTAATTCAAGTTGCTAAAAATTCCGCAATTACAGAGTTAGTACATAAATTAGATTATGATTTAGACAAATGGATAGAATTTAGCACAAAACCTTTGCCTGAAACCATCAGAGTAAATCCCATACATCAAGACTACAATTGGACTATCTCAAAATTAAATGATTTAGGTGGTAAGAGAATCGAATGGGTTGGAAAAAAAACATCTGCTTTCCAAATGCCATGGATTAAGGGTGGTGCTGAAGATTCGGAAACAAAAAAATTATTACAATCAATGCATAATTCCGGTAGGCACACACGTCAAGAAGCAGTCTCTATGATTCCTGCTGAACTAATTGATCCGAAACCTGGAGAAAGTATCTTGGATTCTTGTGCAGCGCCAGGTTCAAAAAGTACACAAATTGCAGAATTAGCAAAAGACGATGCTGCAATAATTGCTAATGAACCAAATAAAGGAAGAATGAATATGTTAGTGACAAATCGATCTCGTCTTGGATTAAGATCCATTGCAATCACTCAGCACGATGCAAGAAATTTTCCAAGGGTGCCTCAACCAGGGTTTGATAGTATTCTAGTAGATGTTCCTTGTAGTGGTACAGGTACAATCAGAAAAAATAAGGGGCTTTGGTGGAATTGGAAACCCCAAATTTCTAAATCACTACATAAGCTACAATTAAGAATTACAGAAAGATGCTCCACATTGCTAAAGCCAGGAGGAAAAATGGTATATTCCACTTGTTCGATAGATCCTCTTGAAAACGAAGTCATAGTAACTAAATTGTTAGAGAAATTTGAATGGTTGGAACTTGAAAAAATTGATGTTGATGAAAAATTACCTGGACTGAAATATAATTCTGGAATTGACGATTTTGAGCTATTTATTGAAGAGAATACTTTCTCGAAAAATCCAATTGAAAAATCAATTTCTCAATTAAAAAATTGTATTAGAATTGATCCAAGTCAAAATGATTCAGGAGGATTCTTTATCGCAATGTTTCGGCATATCGGAGATGAGGAAAATGCACATAGTCTGAAGTATAGAGAAGAGTGGCCTATTGGTAAAAAAGATTTGAAGAATGATCATGGTTCTCCTAAACCATTATCCGATGAACGAAGGAAAATATTAGAAAAAGAGTGGGGCCATTGGCAAGGTTTTTCTGGCACATTATGGGAAAGAGGTAGAACAATTATTGAGGCTAGCAAAACTTTAGGTGAATATTTTTTTGAACCACCTAGAATTGATGGGATGGGATATCAATTACCTGGAAATCATTGGCATCCATTGAAAGTTAGACAATTAGGTAGAGTAGGGTTTAAAGATTCTAATTCTCAATCCATACGCCCTAAAGCAGAACTTTTAAGGGGACAATTTTCATTTCCTGAAAAACATATATTTAAAATCGAAAAAGAGGTATTAATTAGGTTATTAGATGAAAATGTAATACCAATAGAAGAGTTAGATGAAGGATTCAAAAATGAGCGCGCTGGTTCAATACTACTTGATATAAATTGGATCACAGGCAGGAGATTATTACCCGCATGGCTTGGAACGGGGCTAAGATTACTATTAGACGAAAATGAAAAATTTGTTTTGAAAAACCAAAGGGATGATTTAATTTGAAAGATAAAAATAAATTAATTGTAAATTTATTATTTTTTTTATTTCTAGTCTCATTTTTTTCTTCCATCGCTTTAGCAGAAACTGATTCAAAAACATTAGCCACCAAGACTATTAAATTTGAAAAAGATACTCAATTAATTGAATGGTTCAGTTCGACTAATTGTGATGAATGCAGAATCTTTGAAAAAAATAATTTTAACTCGAACTATGCATGGATAAATTGGTTTAATTCTGAAAATGATGAAATAGATAATTTCGCAAGAGATGATACAAATCGAAGATTAAATCAATTTAATGTATCAGATTACCCCCTTCTAATAATTAACGGTGACATCCATGAATTTAATAAAAATGATACTGTTGAAAATTGGAATGAAATATTAGAATCATCTGTAGAAAAGGGTTATCAAAAAAATCTTGTAAATTTTTCTTTAGAAATAGATTTAATTGATTCTACTAATAACAATAAAGCTAATGAAATTAAATTATATGGAGAAATAACGCCATTATCTGATTTACATAATGACACCGCGATACACATACATATTGTTGAAAATATCGCAGATCCTGATGGTTCAAGTGCAAGGCCCATGATTTCCAATGTATTACGAGAATGGGTGCCAAAAACGGATTTTTCTGTGAAAAAGGCGAATACTACTGAATGGGAATATAGCTTATCTGAAACATATTTGGAAAGCGCAAATATAAATCTAAACGAGGGTGATTCAAGTAGATATTCTATTGTCATATCTGTTCATGGAGATGAACTTGAAAATAGTTCATCGATGCATGTTTTAGCCGTAAATAAAACTACATTACCGTCTATTCAAGAACAGGCAAAATGGTCAAATTTCCCATTAATTATTCTTGGGAATGTGGTTATTATGGTAGGAATTTGTTTTATCATAATTCAAGAAAGGATTAGAGAAAAGGGATTACCCTTACTGGAAGGAAAAATATTACATTCAAAACAGAATGAAAAGGAGATAAATATCAACATAAAAACGGGAAATAAAAAAGTAGAAATTTTAGATGTTAATGTTAACAAAGGCTGGCGTATTTCACGATTAAAGAATTTACCGAGTATTGCGGTTAAATCGGATTTTAATTTGAAATTTAAGGTTACATCTAAATCGGGAAATATTGAAGAAAGTCCCTTACAAATTACAGTGAAAACCGACGTTGATGATTTAGGACAATGGATGATGGATATTGACATGGTTTCTGACAAAAATGAATAAATGAGCAGAATAATTAATAAATAATATGCAAATGTTCAAACATGATACATATTTACATTAATTTAGTGGAAAGATGCTTTTAGACGAAATTGATCGGAAATTGATTGAAGCCCTTATGAATAATAGTAGGGCATCAATGCGTCAGTTAGCAGCTGAATTAGATGTAGCGCTTGGAACTATTGGAAATCGATTAAAGAAGTTGGAACAAGATAAAATCATCAAAGGGTACAATGTAATTCTAGATCCATCTAAAGTAGGTTGGGAGATGACTGTAATCGTAGGATTAAGAATCACTAAAGGAAGAATGATAGAGGTTCAAAAAAGAATTGCAGAAGATCATCGTGTATTTTTAGTGTATGACGTTACAGGAGATTATGATAGTTTTGTAGTTGCTAAGGTTCAAGACACCGACGATTTGAATGACTTAACTAAGGGAGTATTAACCTCTGAGGGTATTGAACGTTCGTTAACCCATGTTGTACTAAATACTGTAAAAGAAACTACAATTAAACTTCCAGAAAACTAATTTTAGTCCATTAATTCTTGTAATTCGCTTAAGATGAATCTAATACCTTCTACAGTTTTTGTTCTTCCATTTAATGTTCTAATCAATTCATTTCGTAGGGTTTCATCCACAATTTCATCCATAGATGAAAAAATTTGTACTAATTTTTTTTGTAGTTTTTCTCCAGTACGATCCCAATCCATCAGTAATGATAAAATCGGTTTTTTATTTTCGGAAATAACCTGATTTTTCTCCAATAAATATATTGCTAATTTTTCTAAACTCCATCCCCTATTCAATACTTCAATAGTTCCTGAAAAACCTAATTCTAATAAAAAATCTTTATCTCTTTTTCCTTCAACTAAAATTGGTAACCCGTCACGATTTTTTTCTTTGGAAATTTCAAATGCTGAGGCAATTTTAATCAGCCATTTTTTGGAAAATTTTGATGACATAATATATTCACTCTCAACAATTATAATTTTTCGAATATTGCTAATTGATAGGCTCTATGTTAAATCGTACTTGCCAACAGTTAATAGTTGGAATGTTAGCGCACAAAACGTAGGGGGTTCTACATTGGGTCCGGCAGATTACACAATCTTTAGAAGTTTATTGGAAACTTGGAATTTTTGGTCCCTTGTAGTGGGCATTTTCACATTTGTTCTTTTGATTTATTTAGTAATTAGATTTAGGGAGGTTTCTCCTGACGATTCTAATATTGATAGCATTGCTCCTGGAGTATTTCCGAAAGAAAGAGATAATCTGACTTTAGAGTTAACTTGGTTTATCGTTCCTACAATCTTAGTTTTGTATCTCACGTTCATTGCTTGGCAATCTATGATTACTGTATGGGTAGATCCTTATTCTGAAGAAGGAGCTGATGATGCTTTTGATATAACTATCGAAGCATATCAATGGGGATGGAATTTTTATTACCATGATGAAATTCAAGTACTCAATGAAACTGAAAACGGAAGTGTCAATGGAATGAAAATCTATGCTACCCCGATGGGGACAGAAATAAAAGATGGAGCCATTGGAATTGATAATAATTTATATTTACCCTGTAATCAACTAATTAAAGCGAAAATTATCACGAAAGCTGATGGAGGAGAACTTCCAGTACTTCATGCTCCTTTTTTCCCAGAATGGGCAATTAAAGAAGACGCAGTGCCTGGATTAGAAACATATTTGTCATTTACTCCGAGAGAGACGGGAACGTATAATTTATTTTGTGCTGAATATTGTGGTCAACAACACTCAAAGATGTTTGCTAAAGTTCACGTGGTAGGGCAATGCGGAGAATGATGAAAATGAAAAGAAATAAAATCCGAGTGTTTTCACTGTTATTTGTAGTTTTTATTGCATTAGCTGCAACTCCTCAAATCACATCATTACCTACCGGAGTTGGTACTCTTGGAAATCCTGGCTGTAGTTGTCATTCTGGAGGCGCAGGCACCACAGCGATTGATGTTTTTGGAATGCCTGATTCATTCACTGCAGGAGAGAGTTATGAACTAAAAATTAGTATTTCAAATCCTGCCATACCTGGTGGAGAACTAACTAGTAACATGGGTGGATTTAGACTAATTGCTTCTGCAGGAACATTTGGACCTGGTGAAAACTTCACCGACTTAGTACAAGTTTTAGAGGGAGGTGCAACACATACAGAACTTGGAAATGATGTCCGGGATTGGAATGTTACTTGGACTGCTCCTGATAGTGAAGGGCAGATTGTAGACTTTACATTACATGGTAATGCTGTGAATGGAAACGCCATAGGTGAAGGAAATGGTAACACTGGAGATGCATGGGCCACATATACAACATCTGTCCCTGGTGCTGCAACCTTAGGTGGAGGAGGAGCATTAATTGAACAAGCTGAACCATATGAAGTTGCAATTGCAGCAATATTATTCGGTATTACGTTGTTTTCAATAATGTTAGTTTATGTATTTTACAGGAATAACCCTGAAGGTTTTAATCTAAATGGATTAACTAGTTGGTTAAAAAAGTGGTTAACAACTACAGATCACAAAGAAGTTGGAACACTTTATTTCGTATACAGTTTCTTATTCTTATTCATTGGAATGGTTTTCTCTTTACTATTTAGAATACAACTCTCTGTTGCTGATAATGATTTCCTCACCCAAGATCAATATAATTCATTTTTTACACTCCATGGAACTACTATGATTTTCTTAGCGGCTATGCCAATGATTGCTGCATTTGCAAATTGGATCATTCCATTACAAATTGGTGCAAAGGATTTAGCATTCCCACGGATTAATGCTATGGGGTTCTGGGTACTTGCATTCTCCAGTATACTACTCTACGGTGGTGTAATGGCGGGAGAGGGTGCAGATATTTCATGGACAATGTATGCACCCTATTCTTCTAGTGGTGGTGAAAAAGGTGCCAGTGCTGGAACCACATTATTCGTTGCTGGAATAATAATGCTAGGTATATCATCCACACTATCTGGTGTTAACTTTATTGCTACAATAATGGCCATGAGAGCACCAGGAGTAACTTGGATGAAAATGCCATTATTTACTTGGTCTGCCTTCGTTGCTAATGCAATGTTGTATATTTCTTTACCTGCACTAATTATTGGTACAGTCTATCTTTACTTGGATAGAACCATTGGAACTGTATTCTATACCGCCGCCTCTGGTGGAGATCCAATTCTTTGGGCACACTTATTTTGGTTCTTTGGACATCCTGAAGTATATGTTGTAATTATACCTGCATTTGGAATTGTATCTGAAGTTTTAGCGACTAGTGCAAAACGTTCTATTTTTGGTTACAGATCTATGGTTTATGCTCTAGCAGGAATTGGTGTTTTAGGATTCGTTGTTTGGGGGCATCACATGCTTACAAGTGGTATGGATCCAACGTTAAGACTAATAATGATGTTAACTACAATGTTAGTTGCAATTCCAACAGGTGTAAAGATTTTTAATTGGTTGGCGACACTTTGGGGTGGTTCATTGGTTTTCAAAACACATACACTTTGGTCACTAGGTTTCTTGGTCACTTTCACAATGGGAGGAATTTCAGGAATGTTTTTCCCCGTAGCTGGCCTAGACACTCATTTCCATGATACCTATTTTGTCGTTGCACACTTCCACTATGTTTTAGTCGGAGGAACAATATTCGGTATGTTTTCGGCAATATATTACTGGTATCCAAAAGCTA
>Ga0310343_10000968_pt1 | contig 14341 bp, 16 predicted proteins | sample HC15DNA2025_MG_FD_203519 | JGI IMG/M metagenome (GOLD analysis project Ga0310343, IMG submission 203519) | Marine microbial communities from station ALOHA, North Pacific Subtropical Gyre - HC15-DNA-20-25_MG | ecosystem: Environmental > Aquatic > Marine > Oceanic | place: Pacific Ocean: North... | reverse complement strand
AATTTATGGACTTATTGATAATGGGGTTTTAGCCTTTTCAACTTTACTTGGTATAGATATTGATAGATATTTTAAAGGTTCAGGCATTCATGGAGCAATCTATGGTGCCTTATTCGGGAATACTCTCTCTGATTTCCTTGGTGCTATTGTTGATTTTCCAGTAGAACTTGCAATAAACATAACTGCAGGTTGTCTAATAGTAATTCCGGTAGTGTGGTTTATTCTTCTATTTAAGAAGCAGTCTTAAGACTTGATAGAATATCTTCCATATGATTTAAATCATATCCAGCGTTTTCAGATGTTTTTAATATTTCTTTTACTTCTTTATTGGCAACTTCTGCACAAGCCCAAAGAGTAATGCATCTAGTCCCTGTACGACAATAAGCCAATGTCTTTTTGTCTTCTTCTATTATTGCTTTCGTCTCTAGTATACGTTCTAAATTTAAATCTCCTGGACTAAGCGGATAGTAATAAAATTTTATTCCTGATTTTAAACACTCTTTCTCAATAGATTTAAAATCTGGCTGATTTGGCTCTTCTCCATCAGGTCTATTGCAAACTATGGACTCAAAACCTTGATCTTTAAGAGATTTAACATCAGCAGATTCTATTTGTTGTGATACAAAATAATGATTAGTAACTTTTCTCATTTTATTTGATTTGACTGATCTTTAAATTTTATGAAAGCTTCATGCCTGACAGGGCCATAACCTTTCACATTGCTTGATGCAGTTATTAAATCTCTTAATTTTTTTGCTTTCTCACCGCTGTTTAATTTATTAATATCAACAATCTTTTGTTTAAAAATTCTTTTATGTTTTAAATCTCTTCTTCTGTCAGAAGTAAGATTTAAAGGATCGAAGATTGTTCCTCTCAGAAAACTTAAAGAGCGCAATAATTTAAACATTGGAATAGCTATATAACCTGGAACCTTGATTTTTCTAGGCCTTCCAGTTCGTTTGTCTTTAATAAAAGATAACATTGGTGGAGATAGATAGAAGCTTAAATTTTTCCAATCCTTAAATTGTCCATCTAATACACTAAATGTAGTTTCTAGGTGCATCCTGGCAACCTCATATTCATCTTTAATTGCAAATACTCTATACAACTCTTTAATTGCATCAACATTTAATCTTTCTGAATCAACTTCCGTAGAAAGCAAACTATCTATACCTTCTTTTGTTTTCTGAAAATCTTTGACGACTCTCTGATCGTATTTTTCAATTCGACTAAGCCTATCTTTATATAATTCTTCGAAACCTAATTCCTTAACCTTGTCTTTAGATAAGAAATCAAATAATTCATTTTCAGGATCAATTACATATAGTCTGCCAAGACTAAAATTATATATATTCCTCTCTATACCTACTCCATTGAGTTTTATAGCATTAACAATATTTTCTGCTTTCAATGGAATGAGACCATTCTGATATGCAGAACCTAACATAACCATATTTGTTCCTATAGCATCGCCTGACAGAACTTCAGAAATTTTTATAGCAGGAACAGAGGAAGCTACCTTATTTGTTGTTTTAGTTATCATTTCTAAAACTTCATTATCTTTAAAGTCTAATTCTCTATCAGTAACAAAATCAGAAACTGGAATTGTGTTGTTGTTTATTACAGTTGTTGTTTTTTCATCTGAAACAACTTCCTGTATCTCAGGTTTAGTTCCTACCACTGCATCGCAAGCTAAAAGCAAATCTGCAGATCCAGGAGAAATTTTTTGACTAAATGGTTTAATGCCTTTTTCATAAATCTTTATATGAGACCAGACTGCTCCTCCTTTTTGTGCAAGACCTGTCATATCCATTACAGATGAATCTTTATCTTCAAAATGGGCTGCATAGGCCAATATAGCTGAAATCGTTAGAACGCCAGTCCCCCCAATGCCAGTTAACATTATGTTAGATATTTCATTATTTATGTTTCTTTCAGGATCTGGTAGATCTCCAATTTCACGAAAAACGGTATCAGATTTTAATTGCGCATCTACAGTTATAAAAGAAGGGCAAAAACCCTTTATACATGTGTAATCCTTATTACAATTTGATTGATTAATTTTTCTTTTCCTACCAAGTGAAGTTTCTAAAGGTTCTATTGAGACGCAACTTGATTGAATTGAACAGTCTCCACAACCTTCACATACTTCTGGATTTATGGCCACCCTTTTTACCGGATCTTCCATTAATCCTCTTTTTCTTTTTCTTCTTTTTTCAGCTGCACAAGTTTGATCAAAAATTAAAACACTTACACCTTGATATTTACTTAATTCTTCTTGTTCAGTGATAATTGAATCTCTATGTAAGCTTTTTACTTCCTTACAGGCCAAATGCTTGTGTCTGGAAGGGTCTTCAGAAAGAATAGAAACTTTTTTAACGCCCTCTGCAAGCATTTGCTTTACGGTTCCTTGAACATTCCAGTTATCGCCAATTTCTTGGCCCCCAGTCATGGCAACTGCATCGTTGTATAGTATTTTGTAGGTAATATTTACATTTGCATCTAATGCAGCACGGATAGCTAAAATTCCAGAGTGTTTGTAAGTTCCATCACCCAAATTAGCGAATATATGTTCTTCTTTAGAGAATGGTGCAATACCAATCCAAGGTGTGCCCTCTCCTCCCATTTGAGTAAAGAACTCTGTTCCTTCAACAGATTCTACTGCCATATAATGACAACCAATACCACCTAAAGCCCTCTTACCTTCAGGTAATTTTAAGGATGAATTATGCGGGCACCCTGAACAGAAAAAAGGTTTTCTTTGAATTGGAGCAATAGTTTGTTCTTGAAATTCATTTCTTCTTTTGAACCACTCTAAACGTTCCAATAACTCTGAATCCCCAGTAATTTTATGCAATCTTTTTGAAATAGCTTCTACTATAGTCTGAAGAGGAAGATCATTTTCTGCTGGCAATAACCAATCTCCATTTTCATCTTGCTTACCCACTACTGTAGGACGAACTTTATCCTTCCAATTGTAAAGTTGCCATTTAACTTGATGCTCTATGAGTTCTCTTTTTTCTTCAACTAGGAGAATGCTTTCCAATCCTTCACAAAATTCTCTCACACCTTGAGGCTCTAATGGCCAAGGCATGCCAACTTTATAGATGCATAAACCTAACTTCTTCGCTCTAGACTCATCAATGCCTAACCATCTTAAAGCTTCTCTCACATCGTTATATGACTTACCTGATGTAATAATTCCTAATCTTGATTCATCACTTTTCCAGATTGAATAATCTATATTGTTAGCTCTAACAAATTCTTGGGCTGCAAAACCTTTAGATCTTTGTAAACGATAATCTTGTTCTCTGGGTGTGTCGGTATACAAGATATTTCTAGATAAATCTCTGTATTCGCCTAAAAATTCTTCGTTAGGGATTATGATCGGTAATTGCTCTACTCCAACATCGTATCTCTTTCCAGAATCGGCTACATCTGAAACAATTTTAAATCCAGTCCAGCAGCCACTATACCTGCTCATTGCAAAACCCAATAATCCATATCTAACAATTTCTTCAACTCCAGAAGGATAAAGAAAAGGCATAAATGCACTCATAAAATTATGGTCAGACTGATGTGGTAAAGTTGATGACTTTGCTGCATGATCATCTCCAGCTACAGCTAAAACACCACCATATTTAGATGAGCCTGCAGCATTTGCATGCTTAAAAACATCCATTGATCTATCCATACCAGGCCCTTTCCCATACCAAATACCAAAAACACCATCTTTCTTACCTCTATCTTTAAATTCCCCTTGCTGAGAACCCCAAACAGCAGTTGCCCCTAATTCTTCATTAATTCCTGCTTGATGATGAATAGATTTTTGTTGAAGATATTTTTGTGCTCTATCTAGCTCTAGATCATAACCACCTAATGGTGAACCTTTGTAACCAGATATAAAACCACCAGTATTTAAATTATTTTTTTCGTCTAGATCTTTTTGTATAAGAGGTAGCCTTACTAAGGCTTGGACGCCTGTAAGAAAGATTTTCCCTTCTCGCAATTCGTATTTATCGCTCAAAGAAATTTCTTTTTGCAACAATTTCCACTCCTAATAGAATTCAATAGTTAGATTATAAACTTTCTTTAGATGTTTTTGTTTTAATGCTTACAGATCATTATGAATTAGAGATCCCCTTCTTTTCTTACTTCACTTCTATCTATTTCAAATTTTTCGCCGTATCTTGCTTCTAGTTTTTTCTGATTTTCACTAATGACTTCATAAGGATCTAAATCGAGTGCTGCGCAAGCTGTCACCCAATACCACATAATGTCACCTAACTCTCTTTTCATATGAAATATGTTTTCTTCAGAAGGTGGCTTTCCTTGTAGAAACATTTTCTTAACTATTTCAACGAATTCACCTGATTCACTTCCTAAACCAAGGGCTGCTGTTAGTAATCTTGCCGATTTTACTGGTGAATTTTTTTCAATATCTTGCAAGCTTTCTTTTAAAGCTTCTAAATCTAAACTTGGTTCACTTGTAACTTTAGTAACAAAGTCACTATAAGTTGAAAAGAATTCTTTTACTTCTTTGCTCATATAATTTCCTTAAAATTTTTCCATATATGGTCTCAGGTCTAATTCATGAGTCCATGCAGTTTTTTCCTGTAAGTGTAAATTGTAATATGCTTCGGCAATATGATCAGGGTTTAATATGCCATCAACCTCTTTAAGTTTATATATGTCAGGAAAATTTTCTTTGATCCATGGATGATCAATAGCTCCATCAATAATAGTATGGGCAACATGAATGCCTTTCGGCCCCAATTCTCTTGCAAGAGATTGTGCCACAGCTCTTAGACCAAATTTAGCTGAAGAAAATGCGGCGAATCCTGACCCTCCTCTCATCGATGCTGTTGCTCCAGTAAATATTATTGTTCCTTTATTTTTCATGTATTTTGCAGCCTCTCTTCCAACTAAAAATCCTGCAAATGTGCCCATCTCCCAAATTTTTCTAAAGACTCTAGAGGTAGTCTCTTCAATAGAGAAAAATACATTAGCTCCAATATTAAAAACAACGCAATCAATGGGACCAGATTTTGCTACTTCGGAAAATAAACTTATGACCTGTTCTTCTTCTCTTGCATCAGAAGGTATTGCTGTTGCAGAACCTCCAGATTCTTTTATTTCATCGCAAAGTGAATTTAATTCTTCAGAATGTCTTTCTCTTCTGACAGCAAAAACATGATTACCCTCTTTTGCAAACTTTCTAGCTAGACTGGAACCTAAACCTGGCCCTGCGCCGATAATAATTACTGATCCTTTCAAAACTATTCCAAAAATTAAAATTATGTCTAAGATTATATTAATCTAGTTAATACAAAATGGTGAAAATAAAATTTGTCTACGATATTGCTAGCCCTAACGGCTATTTATGCCATAAAGTTATTCCTGATTTTGAAGCAAAACATTCGGTAAAATTTGATTACTTCATTTGCTTACTTGGTGGCATTCATAAATTAAGCAACAATACGCCTCCTATGATTGCCTATGCAGAAATACCAAATAAAAACTCTTACTTTAGTAAAGAAATAGAACGATTCATGAAGTTTCATAAAATTGAAAATTTTCAAATGAATCCTCATTTTCCAATTAATACTTTAACCATGCAACGAGGTGCACTTGTAGCAGAAGAAAGAGGAATTCTCATGGATTATATCGATGTTATGGCAAAGGGTATGTGGGAAGAAAAAATTAATTTAGGCGATAAAGATATATTAATTGATTACCTAAATAAAAATGGTTTGGAAGGTTCAGACATTATTGAGCAAACCTCCAATGATGCAATCAAGCAAAAACTTATCAAAAATACAGAAGAAGCAGTGGCCATGGGTGCTTTTGGTGTTCCAACTTTCTTTATTGATGAACAAATGTTTTGGGGCAAAGAAGCTCTAAGAGAAATGCCTGATTACTTTTAATTGATAGAAAGTATTGTTTCAGCTATTAATTCTGGTTGATTTTCTTGAGAAAAATGTCCTGCTTCAATTCTTCTATGGTTCATTCCTTTAGCACCAGCAATTTTTTCAATAATATATTTATCTTGTTCTCTGAATGAAAAATCATATTCACCAAAAATTGCGATAGTTGGTTTATCAAATTTTTTTAGAACTTCCCAAGCTTCAATATTTTCTTGAACTTGAGGGTGTTCATTAGTTATAGGAACTAAAGTTGGAAAAACTCTAGGTCCAGCTTTAAAGGATTCATCTGGAAATGGTGCGTTGTAAGCTGCTATCTCTGCTTCATCAAGTTTTTTCATGCTGCCTTGATATACAATTTTTCCTGAATCAAAATCTTCCACGGTTTGACTAAAATTAAGCCATTGATTGAACCCTTCTGTTGCGCCAATTCCAACTGGCAATCCTGAATTTGATACTACTAGGCCAGAAAATTTTTCTGGGTTGGCAGTCAGTATTCTTAAGCCTATAAGGCCGCCCCAATCTTGAGCAAATAGGATCATATTAGATAAATTTAGATGGTCTACTAGTTGAGTTGTCCAGTTAATATGGTTGGCATAAGAATAATCAGATCTTTCTGATGGTTTATCTGACTTACCAAAGCCAATTAAATCAGGTGCTATAACTCTTTTACCAGCCTGAGCAAGAATGGGTATTATATGTCTATAAAGATAAGACCAACTTGGCTCACCATGCAAAAGTAACACCACTTCATCCGATGATGGGTTCTCATCAAGATAATGCATGCGCATTTTTTCTCCTTCATGCTTTACATCAAAATAATTTGGCTGGAAGTCATAGTCTTTAAGATTTTCAAATCTTACATCTGGAGTTCTTAGAACCTTCATACATCCATTGTATTAAAATAATTTACGCCTTTGTTTTTTTTATGAGAATTTTTTGCCATTAAATTCGCAATATCATCTGCTTCAACATTTTTAAATTTAGCTAATGGTCCAAATAATAAATTGCCTGTTACTTTAGTGATGCTCTCAAAAATTTTCACGCTTAAATCAATGGGATTTTCTCTTTCACCTAATAAATGACTTGGTTGATAGATATTTAGATTTTTAAAATCAAGGTCGATCAAACTCTTTTCCATCTCCCCTTTGATCTTCAAATAATAGTTAGCTGATTGCTGATTTGCGCCAACAGCAGAAACTACAGATAAATTTTCTATTCCTATTTTTTTTGCTTTTTTTGCTATTTTGTAAACTAGGTCAAAATCTACTTTATAGAAATCTTGTTTCACTGATGCATTCATTTTTATAAGCTCTAATAATTTGAGTGGGTACCCTAAACAAATAAAAATATGGTCGGCTTTTGGAACAATAAATTCATCATCATAATCAACTAATAACTGTTTCACGTTTTCTGGAAATTTATATTCTCTTCTTGTCAGTGCAATTACTTCATTATTCTTAGATAGAATATTTATCAAACTTTTTCCCACTAAACCTGTTGAACCTGAAACAATACACTTCATATAGATATATATATGATGGTTATTTAATAAATTCAAATATATGGAAAATTTAACTAAAGAAAATGTCTCAAGAATTATTGAAATGGCATGGGAAGATAGGACACCTTTTGAAGCAATAAAAAAAGAATTTAATTTAAATGAGTCAAAAGTTATTAAGATTATGAGGCAAGAGCTTAATTTTCGATCATTTAAGCTTTGGAGAAAAAGAGTAAGCGGAAGAAAAACTAAGCATTTACACCTCAGAAGTTTTAAGGTTGGACGCCATTGTTCTTATGATAATAATAAAATTAAATCTAAGTAGTTTTATTATTTTTTGATTTTAATGTATCAATTTTTTTATCAATGTCCTCAAGTTTTTCTAGAATTCGATGGAAAAAATTTCTAGCTTCAGTTGGACACTTTTCAAAAAAATGCTCACTTAACTTTTTTAACTCGTCATTATTCATACAAAAAATACTACCACACTAAAAAATTTAGAACGTTCATTGCACGAATTTTAAAGTTTTAATTTATGGTGATTTTTTTCTTGAAACCTGAAAAAGTAGAAAGCATGCAACTAAAACTTCAATCATAATACTTTGGGCTGCAAATGCAGCTTCATGAAAAAAATAGGCTGTACATCTGGATATAGCTGCTATTAATAACAATGCTATTGGTGTATAAAACCAATGATTATTTTTGCTATAAGCCCCTAATAAGATAAATATGCCAACAACAAAGAAAAAACTAGCAAAATCACCAATCTGAGTGCTTAAGCCTTCACCTTCTAAAAGTGGCATTCCCAGACTACTAGCTGCTTGAATGGGTGCTGTTAACCATAGAAAGCCTTGATAAATAAAAATGAAACCAAATAGATACGTTACGATTGATAAAAATATTTTCATGGCCTAATTTTAATACAAATTTTCCCTTTACTTCACTCTTACAAACATTGTTCTTATAAAGGCAATAGTGCTTTGTATTATGAAAAGGATCAAGCATAATAAAAAAATATTATTCTTTTGAGACACAAGATTTAGCACTATTGCACCCGATAATAAAAAGTTTGCAAAAAATACACCCATCTGGCTACTAATAAGAGGTAAGGGAAATATATCTTTATATCCCTTTCTTCTTAAGGCAAATACTTTCCTTGGGAAAATTAATAAGCCAACTGCTGAGTAAAGACAAAGCACTCCTCCACTTATCTTCCAGCTTAAATCTAAATTATCTTCTCCAAATATTGCAAAAGGTAATAAAGCATTAAACATTGCACCAAATGCTGCAAAATTAAGCAATTGAACTCTAAAATTATCAGGATCCGAAAACCCATCTTTTGATCTACTAAGTGCAATTATTATTGCAGAAAAACCTACTAACCCTAGTGATACTTCTGCAATTACTTGTAAGGCTCTAAAATCTGGTTCCATTGCTTAAATTTAACATTCTTTTATAAGTTTTTAACGATGTTCAATAAAAATGGTAGGGATGGAGGGAGTCGAACCCCCACGCCTTTCGGCACTGGAACCTAAATCCAGCGTGTCTGCCAGTTCCACCACATCCCCGGTAGATTGACTATTCTATATGACAAAGGCCAGTATTAAACCCAAAATAGCAAAAATAATCCACATTATTGTCTCATTTAGATTTTCTTTCTTATATGCCATATAGCTAAGAACCCAGAAAATAATTGGTGAAGATAATATGAATGCTTTGCCAACCAATATTATTAATGGCAAAAGACAGACTATCAAAAAAACTTTAAAGAATGTTTCGTTTAAGAAATTATTCATTATTTTCTTGAGTTAAATTTAATGAATTTAACTCAGCTTCAATATCATCTAACTCCCTAGATAGGTTGTTAAGTCTGTTGAGCACTTCAGTAATTTTTTGATTGTTTTGTTTCCTATATTGATCAATGGCATCAAGAGATTCGCTATTATTTTCTAATATTTTCTTTTGTTTGTTTAATTCATTGGAAAGTAAGGTTATTTTGAGCTGTAAGTCTTCAGCTACCTGAAGTTTATTATTAATTGAATCAATCTTATCATCCAACCCATTAATCTGAGATTTAAGAGTTTTAATATTGTTTTGATTTGAAGTAATACTATTTTCTAATTTTGTAAATCTTGCAAGATAACCATCTGTTGGTCTTCTTCGATTTTGCCACAATCTATCAATCTCTATCCTTGCAAATTCATCTAATTCTGTTATTTGGTCTGTGATTGTAGCCATGTTTTGAGCAGAGTCCTCATCAGTTATAGAAAGTTTGCCTTCAATTCTTTCAATTTTTTCTTTAATTACTTCAACCTCGAGTTTGTTTTGATTTTTTTGATCTTCTAAATAGAAGTACATTCCTAGGAGTGAAGCAATTACAAGAACCAATATCAAGGCACTAAACATAAATTGTCCATCTCCTTTTGACTTCCTTCTTCGAGGGATTCTTGTGCTTTCAGTCATAATTTAAAATTAGATTTTGTCATAAAAACTTTATATCTGTCCCATTTATATTAAAACAAAAATTTTAGAAGTGGTGAAACATGAATTAGACTCATTTTATGAATTACGATAATAAAGCAAAAATAATGCAAAAGGCATATGAACTTTTAAGAGACGGAATAAAGAATAGATCCTCGATGTTTCATACTTTAATGATGAGCACAATGCATAAAAATGATATCTATTCTAGAGTCATGGTTCTTAGAGATTTTAATGCTTCTAGAAGATCATTAAGGTTTCATTCAGATTACAGATCTGAAAAGGTGAAAGCGATCAAAGAGAATCCTGCTTGTAGTGTAATTGGATATGATCCAGGGATTAAAACGCAAATTCGTATGGTTGGGAAAGCAAAAATTAATCACAAAAACAAAAAATCACAAAAATCTTGGGAAGAATCTCAATCAATATCAAAAAAATGTTATTCAGTTAAGGGTGGATCAAGTAATGTAATAAATAAGCCTGAGCTATATGATTTTCATATAAAAGATATTGACCTTGAAGAAGGATATGAAAATTTTTCTACTATAACATTCACTTTTACCTCACTGGAGTTTTTGTATCTTCAGAGATCGGGGCACCGTAGATGTAAGTTTGAGTGGGACAATAAAGGAAAAATGAAATCTTACTGGTTAGTACCTTAAGAATTTATCATTTCATTAATAAGACTTTCAACGTACTTTACAATCTCAACCTCAGATAGCTTAAGATCTTTATCAACATACTTTGTTGGTCGTAAACCTGTCCAAAGAGGCTCATTATCAAAACCAGAATAAAGGGTAACTCTCAAATAGGATTGTTCTTGATGATAATAGTCATCAAAGAAAGGGTCGTAAGCATATCCACCTCTATAATAAGGCGTAGCTCTTCTAAAACTACTTCTTGATCCTTTGTATCCATCACCTACATCAATAGATATTTTCACTAAAAAGTCAGGAGACTCACTATCGGCAGATAACCCAAGACCTATTAACTGCTCAGTAAACTCTCTTTTTAATCCAGATTTAGTGAAAGGGCTAACTTTGGTATCTTCTTCGCCCACCACTTTTACATTAAAAGTGTTGTAGTCTGAAAGGTCAAAAGTACTTACTTTTTCAACACTAACAGGATTAGCACTACAACCTATAATTGTAGTTAAAGTTAATAAAGCTAAGATTTTTTTAAACATACTTTCTTTCTGACTTAAAATATATAATATTAGTTCCCTAAAACTCAAGCACATGAACAACAAAATAATTGAAAAAAAACAAAATAGCTCTCTAGGCTTTGAAGCACAAAGATATCTATTAGAAGAATATAATTCTGAGCATATTCACCTAAAAAATGATTCTAAAGAATTAGTCTTTATGGTCATGTTTAGAACCATACCCGAAGACTCTTCTGGTGTAGCTCATATACTCGAACATACAGCCTTATGTGGTTCAGAAAATTTTAAGGTTAGAGATCCTTTTTTCATGATGCTTAGAAGATCGATGTCTACATTTATGAATGCATTCACTTCAAGCGATTGGACAGCCTACCCTTTTGCCACACAAAGCAAAAAAGATTTTTTTAATCTTTTAGATGTTTATTTAGATGCTGCCTATTTTCCACTTCTTGAAGAAGAAGATTTTAAACAAGAAGGACATAGATTAGAGTTTGCTAAATTTGATAAAAGTAGTAGTGATCTTGAATTTAAGGGTGTGGTATTCAATGAAATGAAAGGGTCAATGAGCAATATTTCAAATACTACATGGCAAGCTTTAACAAGGGGGTTATTTCCAGATCTTACATATAAAAACAATAGTGGGGGCGAGCCTGAAGATATTACAAATTTAACACATATGTACTTAAAAGATTTCCATAAAAAGTTCTATCACCCTTCTAATGCTACATATTTTACATGGGGGGATTTAGATGCAACGGAAATACAAAAATTCATAGATAAAAAAATATCAAAAAAATTCAAAAAAATTGAAGAAAATAAAATAGAGGTTGTTCCAAAACAAAAAGATTTTTTAGAACCAGTTAATGTTGATGAGTCTTTTAATCCAGTATCAAAAGACCAAACTGGATATCAAAATTATTGTGCATGGACTTTAGGTGAAAGTTTCGATATTGATCAGCTTTTGGATGCTCATTTAATTTCACTTCTACTTTTGAGTAATTCTGCTTCGCCTTTATATAAGGTCTTAGAATCCAATGAGCTTGGAAAATCTCCAGCACAAATATTGGGACTGGAAGATAGCATGAGGCATCTAGTCTTTATATGTGGAATAGAGGGAACTGAAGCTAAATCACAATCAAAATTTAATGAACTTATTGATAAAACATTCAAAGATATTGCTGACACCGGCTTTACAGAATCTCAGATAGATGCAGCTCTATATCAGCTTGAATTGGGTAAAAGAGAAATTTCATCAGGTTCCTTGCCTTATGGACTTCAAATTCTCTTATCTATGGCTCCGGGTTCATTATATAAATCTGATCCTTTAGTTTTAGCAAATGTTGATGAAGCATTATCCAGACTAAAGGAAAGAATAAAAAATAAAGATTATCTCAATAAATTAATTGATAAATTATTTGTATCTAACAAAAATAGAGTAAATCTTGAAATGGTTCCAGACCTAGACCTTATAAATAAAAAGGAGGCTGAACTCAAAAAGATATTGGATAACATCAAGTCATCCATGAGTAGCAAACAAAAATTAGATCTGGTAAATGATGCAAAAATGCTTGCAGATAGACAGAACGCAGTTCCTGATAAAAATTTATTACCAAAGCTTGAGCTCAGCGATGTGCCAAAGAACATTAATTATCCAAAATCAAAAAAGTTAAGGACTTTTGGTTACAGTCCTACTTTTTATGAACAACATACAAATGGACTGACTTATAATGCTGTCACTAAAGATTTAAATATATCCTCAACGGAAGAACTGGGACACCTAATGGCACTTACTGCTTTATTTGGAAAAGTGGGAGTTAAAGATAAAGACCATTTTCAATTACAAGAGGAAATTTCTCGTATTACAGGTGGAATAAATACATCAAATCATTTTTTTTATGATGAAGACGAATCAATAAAAGGAAAAATATCCCTTTCTGCAAAATTTTTACCAAACAATGCAGTGGACGCAACTAAATTAATCTTTGAGATTTTAAATGATACAAAGCTTGACGATGAAAAAAGAATTAAAGAGTTGATGTTTCAAAACTTTATGGGATTTCAACAATCTATTGTTGAGAATGGCCATAGATTTGCAATGATGGGTGCTTCATCTACTCATAGTAAATTGTCGTTTGTTCAAGAATCTATTGGAGGTTTAAGTGCAATAAGCAGATTTGTACCTTTTATTTCAAATCAAGATGACCAGATCAAAGATCAGCTCAAGAAAATGCAAAGTATGCTTGAAAAAACTAAATCTGATAAAAATGAAGTTTTATTTATTTCAAATACAAAATTATCCTCTTCACAAATTGATGAAATTAAAGATCTGAATTTTAAGAAAGAGGGAGATTCGGCAATTGATATAGAATTTAGCAAAACTTTTAACAAAGTAGCTCTCCCAATAAATACCCAAGTAAATTTTTCAGCTATGTCATTTGATGCTCCAATATATGATGCCAAAGAATCTCCTAAATTTATTATTCTTTCTAGTCTCTTAAGAAATGAATATCTGCATAAAAGAGTACGAGAACAAGGTGGAGCCTATGGAGGTGGTGCAACATATGATCCTTTTTCAGGAACATTCAAGATGTTCTCTTATAGAGACCCAAGGTTTATAGAAACATTAGAGGATTTTGAAAATTCTCTAACCTGGGTATCACTAGGAAGTTTTGATGAAGATATGATTCTTGAAAGCAAATTATCAGTACTGTCTGATATTGATAAACCTTCTTCTCCAGCAGGAGAAGCTTTCAAAGACTATCGTCTTAATTCTGAAAATAAACTTCAAAAAGAAAGACATACTTATAGAAATAATATTTTTAATGTAAGTAAAGAAGATATAGTAGCAGCAGCAGAAGTGCTAAAAAATAAACCAAAGAGTACTTTTTCGATTATTAATCCAAATCTAGAAAAAACTGCACAAGAAGAAGATTTCTTGATTAAAAGAATTTAGAAAATATCCCAAAAAGCCTTACTTTGTTCTTTTAAAGGGCATCTCATTAGCTGTCTTTCATACCTTACTGAGTTATATTTAACTTTCTTGGCAACATCTATAAGCCAGGCTTTATCAGAATCGCGGTATGTTTTTCTTTTATATCCTCCATAACCCTCATGATATGCAATATAAAGTTTATCAACCTCATAAGCTTTAATTCTTGCTGATGGTGCTTTTGATAAATACCAGCCAATAAAATCTACTGAATCTGAAAAGTTAGTTCTTTTTGCTCTTTTTTTATTAGTTTGCTTTTTATACTCTTCCCAAGTTCCCTC
>Ga0310343_10000967_pt1 | contig 14349 bp, 20 predicted proteins | sample HC15DNA2025_MG_FD_203519 | JGI IMG/M metagenome (GOLD analysis project Ga0310343, IMG submission 203519) | Marine microbial communities from station ALOHA, North Pacific Subtropical Gyre - HC15-DNA-20-25_MG | ecosystem: Environmental > Aquatic > Marine > Oceanic | place: Pacific Ocean: North... | reverse complement strand
GTTGATTGATTTCTAGTGTCTCATAATCTCCACTCATAAATTACCCCTAAATTTATACTCTGCATAATTTATCTAGAGAGATTATGCACATCAATAGGTTCTATTACTTATTAGACATTTACCATGATTAATGAGTCGCTTTTTTAATAGTATAAATATCAAGGAATTTATCTCTAAAAAAATATGGCAACTAACGAAGAACTAGAAAAGAGAATTGAAACTTTAGAAAAAGAAGTACAACATCTAAAAGCTGTTCTGCAATATCAAATGAGAAATAAGAAAAAGTGATTCTTATTGCATAGCAATTACTTTTGTTCATATAAGCATTTAATCTTGGTGGTATTGGGCACCTAATGAAAAAACTAAATATTAAAAATTAGTCCATGATTAATCACTTTTTGAAAAAATAAATTTAGTCATTGATATTTAGAACATATTTGTTTTTATATGTATAAAACTACTTAATATGATTAACTCAATAGCTATTACATTGTTGTTGTTAGGCTCTTTAGTCGCTTACAAAAGACTTAAAAGAAAGAGACGGCAATTTTCCGCGCCACCCACAAATCAGCTGCCTAGTTGAAGATTAAATTCCGTCTTCGTCTTCTCCAAAAGGGTTATATCTAATATCCAAAATGAGGACTACTGCTATAGATAAAAGCAATAGACCAAAAATAACTTGAGGAGATGGAAATAACATTAATGAAAATAACAATTATTAATCAGCTATGCTTATGAAAATTTTAAAGGGTAATCAATATTGTTTGGTCCTAAATGTTGAACATAACATGCTGTTGTGCAATCTAACCCCTCACTATTGATGCTACAAGATGTAATACATTCAAAAAAACTTTCCAAAGCATCTGAATCTTTAATATTTGAATAAATGTCTTTTTTCATAGTTAATCCTTCATTGTGATGTTTATCTAGCAACTAATTTTTAATAATGTCAAATTTTATGTAAAGTACCTATTTTTATAAATTTCCCGTTTCTTCAATAGATTAAATCCTAGAGCCTCTCATAACTGACTTATTTGATTACTTAAAAACACAACCATAAGAAATTAAAATTGGATTAATCATGCAAGAGTTCTTAGAACTATCTTCAAAAGGTTCAAATACTTTTACCCTTGATCCAGCTTTAAAGATTAAAGTAAATTTTTCAAAAAAGGGGCGTTAGCTTCGCCCCAATCAAAAAGCGGGACAATCCCCATTACCCAGACCTTTTTAAAATCCTAGCACTACATATGGTGTTTGTAAGTATTAAAAATTACCTATTGATGGGGTTGTTTGTTTCTGTTTAATTTGTCATTATAGGAGTCCCCATCACCTAGGCTCGTAAGAGTCTTTTTTTTTGCTAATTTTTTCTTTTTAAGCTTATGCGTTTTTAATTAGTGTTTAAAGACTTTTTATTTAACTTTTAAATTCGATAATTAATAATTAAAAAAAATAATTTTATTCATGCAAACTTACATAGTTCACTGGCAATTTCCAGATCAAGAAAGCCATATGCAAGGGGCAGAAGCTTTTGCTGGTTTTGTGGAGGGTGGATGCAAAGGTGATGAATTTGATGGGTTTAAAGTTCTTAATCGAGTATTAAATCCTGAGGGAGCTAATGGTTGGGCAATAGTTGAATCTTCAAATCATCAGAACATTTGGAAATGGAGTAGTATCTGGGTTGACAATTTTGGCGTAGAAATTGAAGTTACACCAGTTTTAACAGATAAAGAATTTCTCTCCGTGCATAAAGAAATTGAAGCAGCTTCCAATTAATAATTAATCATCTTAGTGATTGACAGTTGATTTAGAATAAGAAAATAGCGTCACTTTTTTAATGGGAAAATTTTCTTCTCAAGAAATTGAAATTCAATACAATTTAATAAAAAAGCTTTTAGCTGAACCTGAAAAATATAAAGATGCCATTAATGCAATTAAGAAAGATATTGAATATATGCCTATAGAGCTTAAAAATAAATTTGAGGAAGAAAATATTATCTTATGAATGAAATGCAAACAATATTCAAATGGTTGTTAATTTTTAAAAATTAATAATTAACTTTCCCCGTAAACTATCCAAGAGAGTCTAAATCTCTTCTATGATGAACTGTATTTCCCATATCTTGTGAAACCTTCTGCTCTCTCATCAAATCTGCAATAGTTGGGAAATCTTTTGTATCATCAAGATCAATTGTATTTTTATCTTGAATTGAGGATGGTGATCTTTTTAAATTCATAATTAATTTCTTCAAAATTTTTGTTGGATTCTGAATACAGATCCTGGATTGTCATGTAAGTAAGAGTTGAATTCTCTCGCTAGCATTAGACAATCGTATGCATCTCGTGCATAGAAGCCGACTTCATGTGTATTATTCAATGAATCTTTGTAACTCAACACATATTTATTACAAGATTTGATTGGTGTTGAAGGCATTTAATTTTTTTCTGCTACTACTAAGTTCTAACTAGGCATACTTATCAAACGTCTAATAAAAATGTACGGTTTAAGCCACAAACATATACGGATAGAGGACCACCAGTTAAATTTAAAAATGAATATAATAATTGTTGAAATTTAATAGGTTAGGTAATTAATAGATTTCTTGTAATATGAGATTATTTTTATTGAGATTCTTTCACCTATAAACTAAATACTTTTTAAACTGGTAAATTATCTAGCTGCATTTGTGAACTCAAGATTATAAATATATTTTTCACCATCATCATCACCATCGTCATCATCATTGAAGGAAGAAATTAATACATAAACTCCTCCAAGTCCTAGTAGCATTGATAAATATAGAATTGGATCTGACATGCATTAAGTTTGAAACATTCAAATTAAATTTGAGGAAGATTTTCGATATCTATATTTTCTTTTAATTATTGAGATGAAAAACTTTCTATGATCAAAAAATGTTTTTTATTTTAGAAAACTTAAAGAAGATCTAAAATAAGGAAAAATTTGCTTTATTTAAGTGAGTCTTAAAAAGATTTTTAAAATCAATGTGCGGAAGATTTGAGCTGAAAACTAAATTTGAAAAGTTGCCAAAGATTTTGAAACAAGACTATCCAAGTGGACTTGATTCTAAATACGAGACTCAAAATATAATAAGACCTAATGATCCTGTGCTTGTAATTAAAAACGAAGGAAAAATTAAAACTACTTTTATGTCGTGGGGCTTTATTCCACCTTGGGCTAAAGACCCTTTTGATAAAAAAATCCCAAGACCATTTAATGCAAGATCAGAAACATTAGAGAAAAAAAAATTATTTAGTGGAAGTTGGAAACACAAAAGGTGCTTAATACCAGCAAGTGGGTTTTTTGAAAAAAAATATCTTATTCGTATGGAAAATTATGAGACTTTTTGGTTAGGAGGAATATGGAGCAAGTGGACTGCAGCTGATGGGACTGAATTGGAGAGTTGCTGTGTTTTGACAACTGAACCAAATGAATTAGTTAAACCTTTACATCACCGCATGCCTGTAATAGTACCTAATGGATATGAGGAGCAATGGACAGAGCAAGCTAAAGATACTGATGAATTAAAAGGTTTGCTTCCCATCATGTTGGGATGGTCGCCTGATGGTTGGCTAGTACAAGATTTAAAGAAAAAACAAACTGATCAAATGAGTTTGTTTTAAATTAAAAATTAATAATCCAAAGGAATTATTTATTGCTGCGTTTCAACCTGGCTACTTTGCATTAATTTGGGAGTAAATTTTATTTATATAAGCCAAAAATAATGAATCTTTTTTTTTAATTTTAAACAATATGGTTTACTGTTTAATTTTGAATAAAGAAGTTCGAAATAAAATATTTAATGGATTTGCCAATAAAATTATTGATAGAGCGCCAAATTATTCCTCTCCTCGTTTGGAGAATGTAAGTTGTGGATTAAGAAAAAAATTCTTAATATATAATTTTTAAAATGATGAGAAAGAAATTTTTATGTTGTTAACGTATCTTCCAATGAGTCAAAGTATGAAAAGTGTTTTGTATATAAAATACATTTATCGAATGCTAACTAAATGAATGAAAAATTGTGATCTATGCAATTCTGTAGATTTAATGCATTACAGAGTAAAGTCTATAAACTACAAAAATTGGATTTTTTGCTGTAAAAATTGTTGGCATATTGTTTCAAAACAAAGACAATACTCTTATGGAGGGACCAGAAAATCAAAAATTTAGAATACTTATAAAGTCATGGCTAAATCTTATTGGTTGATTAATTCAAATAGAACAGAGGTTAAAAGATTTACAAAAAACGATAAGAGTATTAATGGTGTATTTGAGTATATGTTTGTAGATACTGGCAAAATAATTGGCGTTTTAGGAAAAGAACCTCCTTTAATGACAAATACAGTTTCCGTAGATATAGATTTGGCTAGAGAAATTTATCAAAGATTACTTGCTCATGGTTGGAGGAAAACTGAAGAATTTTGGTAAAAGAATAGGGCTAATTATGCACTCATAAGGTCTAGAATTCAAAAACTAAATATATACACTGTAAAAACTTAAGTAAGGTTTTAATTAAGACTTATTAGTTACTTGTGGAAGTCAATTGGACCCTTTGATTGGGGGCAAATTTTAGAAAATAAAAATATAAAAATTCCATAAACTTTTTTATTCAAAGGTTTTTTACTTTAGGATTTGCCAAATTTCAATGCATAAAATGAAGCTTTACACCAAAAATTTAACCAACATGTAATGCCAAGAAATTTAAATCCTTCTTCAATTAATTGAGTTAGCTCATAACTTTGATTAAATATCTGTTGTATTACCCCATCAAAAAAAATAGATAAGCCAAGGAATAAAATTGAAATTAGCAAGTTAAAAAGACCAATTTTTTTTAATATCTTTCGAAATCTAAGTAATAATAAAATCGAAATTGCCAGGTATGTTAAATTCAGAAAATCTGGACCTATATAACGATCATGAAGTAGAAAGAAATCATCTACACAAAGCATTCCTGAGAATATGCCTCCAAGTAGAAGTAATTTAGATGATTCTATATTTATGCTCTCTGCAAAGGTTGTAAATAAACAAATAGATGCAGTTGCTCCCCATAACAAAATCCCAATATTTGAAATCATCCCAACTCCAATTGGATATCCACACGTCTGAGCAAGGTCTCGAACAACAAGACTAAGTTCGATGTTATAAAAATTAGAGATATATAAAATTGCTAGATATAAAATTGCAGAAGGTAATATCGAATAATAAAATAATTTACGAGGGAATTTAATCATATAATTTTTGTTGAATAATCAATATCATAATTTCTTAATGAACATATATACTAGTTTTTAAAAATTTAGCTATTAAGTTATTAAATTTTTTTAATAAGATTTTATTTACATATATCATTTTTGACTTATGAATTTATTGAGCACTAAAGTTTAAATTTTTTGTAGAAATTGTTCAATATTTTCTCTCCATTTGTACACATATTTAAAATATATAGAAAGGGAACTTTGACAAAATGGCTACCAGAATTAATAAATATTTAAGTGAATTAGGTTACTGCTCTAGAAGAAAAGCAGATCGACTAATTGAGGAAGGTAAAGTAACCATTAATGGCAAGATTCCTAAAATAGGTGCCAAGGTAGAGGATTGTGATCAAGTAGAAGTTGAAGGCCAAAGAATAGAAAAATCAATAAAAAAAAATTACATTTACTTAGCTTTTAATAAACCTGTTGGAATTGTTTGCACAACTGATAGAGAAGTAGAACCTGACAATATTATAGATTTTATTAAATATCCCAAAAGAATTTTTCCTATTGGAAGATTGGATAAATCTAGTGAGGGATTAATTTTTTTAACTAATGATGGAGATATCGTAAATAAAATACTCAGAGCAAGAAATAATCATGAAAAGGAATACATCGTAAGCGTTAATCGTCCAATTAATAAAGAATTTATTCAAACCATGAGTAATGGAGTTGAAATACTAGAAACTAAAACTAGGAATTGTTTTGTAAAAAAAATGGGGAAAAAAAAATTCAAAATTATTCTAACTCAAGGACTTAACCGTCAGATTAGGAGAATGTGTGAGTCCTTAGGCTACAAAGTACAATCATTAAAGCGTGTAAGGATTATGAACATTAAGTTAGACTTACCAATAGGAAAATATCGCGAATTTACAAAAAAAGAACTTTTAGAATTAAATGAATTACTCAAAAACTCTTCAAAAATCTTTTAATAATAAATAATTCCTCTTTTTATTTGCTTGATAAGAATAAATTTATCCAAATAATATCAATAAAAATTAACCCATTATAAAGATATAGCCTTGGGAAAGCTTTTTTAAAATTGGATTTGATTAAGTTGAGTCGACATGAATCTAATTTGCAAAAAAATTATCCCAAAGTACTCATAAATGTTTTTTTGATATTCTTGAAACTTCAGTCATAGCCAAAAAAAGATGTTTATTATCAATTCTTTAAAATAGAGTATTGCAATTAGTAATTGCATGTTATTAAATAATATTAACCAATTAGATCTCTGAGCGGCTCCTAAAGTATCTTTCTAAAAAATATATTTAATGATTAAAAAGAAAAATGTAGATACTCCAAACTGGTACACAAAATACTACAAAGCACATTACGAAAGAAAAAATAAACTTAGAGATGATCTTTTAAATCCAGAAACTTTGTATCAATTTCTGGCTCTCAATAAATGCTTTGTTAATTCTATATATAAAATTAACCTTAAAAAAAAAGAATCTAGAATTATTGATATTGGCTGTGGTTCAGCTAGTCAATTGATTAGTTTAGTTTCATTAGGTTTTAGTCAAAATAATTTATTCGGAATTGATATAAATAAAGATGACATTAATTTTGCAAAAAAAAATTATCCTCTACTTAATCTGTCTTGGCAAGATGCAACTAATCTTGATTTTAAAAATAATTATTTCGATTTAACTTATGAATCGACTATGTTTGTTCAAATAACAAATAATGAAATTTCTCAAAAGATAGCCAATGAAATGATTCGCATAACAAAAAAAGGTGGGTACTTAATTTTGTTTGATTGGCGTTATGGAAAACTTAATAATAAGAACTTTTTAGCTTGTAACAAAAAAAGGATTAAAGAATTGTTTAAAATAGATAAGTCAACAAAATTAATTTCAATAGAAAAAGGTATGTTGATTCCTCCCTTTGGAAGATTCTTGTCTAAAAATATGAGTTCAATGTACTTTGTTTTTGCAAAATTATTTCCCTTCTTTATCGGTCAAGTTGCTTATATTATTCAAAAAAAGTAAATAATAATAATTCTTAACTAATTACAAAATTTATATTCTCTTTTACTAGAAATTGTTTTAAAGATTATATATGTATTTTATATGGAAGAAATATAAGATATTGTTTTGAGATAGAAAAAAATAATTGAGGATCAAATCTAAATACAAATCTACTTTCAAAATAAGAAATACAGCTTGAGAAGATTTTCTAGGAATTGCTTTTAAGATTGAGAAACAGGATAATAAACTGATACCTTGTGCTCCCGAAATACTTAACCAACCAAGCTTAATATTAGGTTTACTATTTATAACTATCTTTTCACTTGGTTCTAAGTAGTTTGTTTTGACAAATCGAGTATTATTTTGAGGAAACTTTTGAGAAACAGCCTTTAAGTTCTGAAAATTTATTTTGAGGTCCCAAAACGCCAAACTAGACTAGCTTCCAAGGTATTAGCGTCCAGATTACCATTTTTAGAAATCACTTTTCCTATTCCAGTTTGAATGCTGAAATCCTTATTTAACTCATACTCTAAACCTAGACTAGGTTTGTACAATAAGGCGCTACCGCTATCAACCCCTCCCCCACCACCAGCGCCAATGAGCATTTCACCATAGAGTTGCCAATTATTCCAGCTGGGGCTAAAGATGCCTATTCCCCAGTGCCCCTCTGAATAGCCGCCAGCTCCTCCTTCATACGCACTTAATCCTTGTCCTGTGAGGTACCACCAATCTCCTCCAATCCAGTCGATTTTACCTCCTAAAAGCTGCATGTCTCGCGAAGATCCTTCCCTACGCTGTGCATCAAAATACCATTGATGCGCCGGGCGAAATCTCCACTTGGTAGTTTTTATAAGTTCTGTTTCCGTAATAGGAAATCCTCTTTGATCCTTAGCAAAGTTTTCCATTACGTATGCCAAATTGAAGCCGGCATAGGAGGTATCAAAATTTCCATCTGGGGCCGTTAGATAGCCGCCGTCAATAATTAGACTTAAATAAGGAGAAAGTCGGTATTCCAATCCTAAATTTGTTCGTGCAACAAATCCTCCACCAGTCTCAACCGCCCCGCCTCCGGCACCCCCAATGGTTAAGGCAGGGAGTAGGGCCCAACGATCGTTTTTAGTTAAGGGGAGGCGATAGCCTAAACCAGCTAAAAGTTCAGCGTATCCGCCTACACCACCTGATATGGCGCCAGCAGTTTCAAAGGTGGCAAACCAGTATTCATCAAGAAAATAAGAGTACTCTACTCCGACCAGCCCCAATGAGTTATCCAGAGATCTACCCGTGGTGGTTTTGCTTTCGCTGGCCGGAGAATAGGCGCGAGCGCGGGCGGATATGTGAGATCGATGGCGGCTCACATTTTTCAAGTCGCTTCCGAAATAATCAGTCACAGTAAGCCCATCATCTTCCCAATTGAATATCGGTGAACTGAAGGGAAAATCCAGTGAAAGTGCGACAGCATCGCTGGAAATATTTCCATTTGGGAAGTCTACATAGGTATAATTCAGTCCCAGTGTGCTCCAGCTAAAGTCGTACTTTATGCCGACATGAGGGCGGATATGCAACCCTCCTCCTTGTGCAGCTGCACCGCCGCCCCCAGCACCCACATAGCCTCCGGCATCAAGAATTAACTTCTCTGTTAACCAATGTTCCACACCCAAGGTATAACCACCAGTAAAGAATCCACCACGTTGTCCGCTTGCGGCACCGTAAAGAGTAATACCTCCGTAAAGCCAAGGATTAAGCCTATCGTAAGCTCCTATGCTGTACAAACCCATGTGTTCGCCTGCATCTGGCATATCAATTTCTTCGAAGGAAAACCGCAAGATTCTATTCCGCCAAGTTGAGGTCTCTTTTTCAGTTTTCTCTTGATTTTTCTTTGGTTTATTTTTAAAAATTTTATTTTCAAGATCACTTTTATCGTTCTTATAAGATTTCCAAATAATCTTTTTTAAAGTTTTACTCTTATTTTCTTTTACTTTTTCCCATTTAATTGAATCAAATTTAGAAGAACTTTTTATAACTTTTTCTGCAAATGCACCCAGAAAGTTTAAAATTTGAGCAATTATAAAAAAATAAACAGCCAACTTCATTTCATAAATCTCTAAATTTTTGATTTATTTTCTTTTTTAATGATACCCCTTTGAATAGGTATATCGCATTATTAACAACTTCTAGGAATAACTTCAGAATAACTTCGCAATTACCAACTATTTGTGACAAATAGAAATCGATATTTTAAACAATAAATTAAGACAGGATGGGAAACATTCAGTAAATTGATTATTAAAAAAGGGAAAAAAGATTATAACCTTTGACCTAGTGCCCTAAGGAACCCTTTAAATAACAATATAATTGAGACTTATAGCTATATCTATGAATTTAGAAGGAAAAGCGTGGACTAATGAGGACTAGTTTGGAATGATATGAGGGAAACTTTAATTTTTAAATAATTATCTTACAGACATTCTTATGATGAACGGGCCGACATCAAAATAAGGTCTGTTTGTCGGTGATTTTTGTTCGTAATGATAAGCAGAAACATGTGCGCCTGAATTTGTTGTGTCAAAGCTTAATGTAAAAGAGCTAGTAGCTTCTTTTATTTCAAGTGGGGTATCAAAAGTTTGTACTCCTCCAATGTAAGTTGCTCCTGCACAGTATTTAGTACCTTGATTAAAGTTGTTTGTTGTAGGAGTTATAGTTGATCTAGTTTTCTTATCACTATTAAGTATCAAGGCACTAATTGTAGATCCATCAGTTAATGGGAATCCATCAGCTGAGCAGACTTTATCACCATTAGTATCGTAAAAATATCCAAATCTTGTTGGGACAAGTTCTGCTTCACCAGTCTTCTTACCTAAAGATGCATTGTAACCTTCATCTCTATTAGTATTTGTGTATTCTAATTCTCCATCAGTTGTGTGCCAAGTTTCAGTGATGTTTCCTTGAGCATCTTTTAAATTTAGCGTCGCTTTTATTTGAATAGAATCATCAATAATAATATAACCATATTTATAAGAACCTACTGGAGGTTTCTCGTTTAAATCTTCATCACTTAATGGATATACAGCCGGACTACCCTGAAGACTTACAAGTTCTGCTAATTCTCCACTGTTACTGCTCCAAATTACTGCGCAGCCTGAAGTATCTAGTGCAGTTAAGCTAAATGGATTGCTATCTGCTTTACAAATTCCTACTTCATGAGCTTTTACAATGTATGAACTTGGAGAAATAGTGCACCCTTGTTCTTCGACACCTAAAGGGTTCAATTTGTTTAGGTTTTCTCGACTAGTGCCGAGAGTTGTAGGTAATGAGAGGGTGTCGCATGCTGTTGCAGAATAGCTAGCGTGAGCTTTTTCTGAACTAACAAAAAAAGTAGAAATTAAACCTGCCAAAAATAAAAAAGTCCTTTTCTTTTTAAGGATGTTTGTAGCTAAAAATAAGTTTTTAAAGAATTTCATTTTGTAAAAGTTGGAAAAAATGTTTGGCTAAATTAGTTGCCAGCTAAGGCTACGCCCCATCCGGTTTTTCTTTCTAGAAGAACGTCATACTCCCTTTGAACTGGTTGAGTCATCTGTGTAATCATGTTTGACTTATAGTCTTTTTTACCGAACTTAACTGGGTTACTAGTAAGATTCATTCTTAACCCAAAGAACGTTTCATCAGTACCTGGTAAATCATAATTTGGAGATGTAGATGCAGCAGAAATTTCATTAGAAACCCAAGCTTCTAAACCAATATGCGGAGTAGCTTGCCAACTAACTGATCCCTCTAAGCCAGAATTATCACTTCTGTATTTATAATCCCAATTAAAAAATCTTGATTTAAGGGCGAATTGAGGATGATTTGGAAGCCTATAAGCTAATTCAGCATCCCAACCAGGAACAACTCTTTCGGTGTACTTTACATCTTTTATCACTATATTCTTTTCCTCAGTTATAGACATATACCAGTTGTTTCTAAACTCAAAATCTTTCCAGAAATATTCTCCACCTAATCCAAGCCTGCTGTGTGCATCACTATAATCTGTCATTCTGTAATCCCAGAAAGCGTTAGCTCCAACCATCGACACATCATTAGGACGATTTCTAATTCCTAAACCAAGGTTAATAGTAGAACCATCTGCATTTGTAGCTGTAGCAAATCTAGCCTGAGAAAAAGCGAGAGTTTTAATATCTCCCTCATCATCTTTTGCTAGCTCGCCTAGTTTCATCAGGCTATTTATTGAGAAACTTGTATCTGATTCTGTCCCACCAGAAATGTTTACTGTTGTTTGAGCAAAAAATGGAATTTTCTGTATCTCACCATTTGCTTTTGCATTCGCGAAATCAAATCCTGCATCGACTAATAATCTATTAAGATCATTCGCCATCACGCTCGTATAATCACTTCCTTCTGCACCATCATTCATTAAAGGAACAAATTTAGTTGAATAATTTGCACCTTTAATTATGTATTCATCTAATTTATCTTTTGGTTGGTAAGTATTCTGAGTGCTTACTTCTTGATCAAATTTGATATTGTCAAATTTGTATTCCTCAGCAGAAAGGGAAAGAAAAGAACCAAAAGTCAATGAGATAAGAGATAACTTTTTAAGTAATTTCACTAAATAAAAAATTTTTTTTATGTTGACCTAAAAGCTTCATATATAGTGTATCTTTATATACAAAATTTAGATTATTTGTATTTGATGATACAACTCACGATTAGTTGAATCTTTATGAAGTAATCGGTTTATCAATTTTTTTTTGAAGATCAACTTTGAACTATAAAAACTTGATTTTTTAAAAGTTCTTTTCAAGATATTTCTAAAATCATTGCTTCCTAACGAATTTAGGGAAATTAAGAGGTAATGCTTTTTTTTGTAAAAATATTTTTAACTGAGACTTAATGCTAAAACTGATTGGGGAGACAAAATTCTAACCTGCGGCCTGGCTTTCTCAAAGTACTTATTAGCTCTTATGCTGCATTAGATTTTCATGATATAGATAATTTTATGATTGATTCTACGTTCTTTATACTGACAAACTGAGCAACATTCTCCCATTGATTTACCACTTTTTAAGGATTAGCAGCTCTAGCTTCTAGCTCTCCTTTTTTGTCAGAACTTCTTCAGTTCCTCTGCAACATTAAGAATTTAATTTTTTCTCTCTTATCTGGTAAGTTCAATTTAGAGTTCTTCTTTTGAAGTTATGACATGTGATTCTCTACCAGATGAAAAAGTAAACTTCCTATAATAAGTAAATACATTTAAAAAATTCGTTTTTATTATTTGTATTCTTGATAAAATTTCCTTGATCTATTTGAGTTAACCAACCAATAAGAACTTGCCATTAATTTTTAATAAAAGTCCTCATTCCAACGCATCACGCAATAACTTAGAGGGTTATATCCATTGCAATTCCAAAATTTGAATATCTTTAGAGCTAAATGGTGAAAATTAGCATCATTGAAAAACGCCCAACCAAAATAAATACCAAATGCAGTTATGACAAAAGCAGTATATTGAAGCCAATGCGTACCAGTCTTATCTAAACCATTTTTATCAAAATTAGAATGACTCATTTATAGGATTGGATACGCTATCCAACCAAATAAGGTGTAATTAATAATAACAGCCATGAAGCCTATCATTGCTAACCTGCCATTAGTTCTTTCCGCAATAAACCAATATGTATTAGGCCATTCAAAATCCCCCCACATATTGAACATTTGATCCTCTGATACTTGAATCTTTTTTGGAGTATTTCCCTGATCAATATAATAATTACTATCTGGGTAGTAGCTTTCGCTTCTAATATTGTCTTCTTTTTTAATCATTCTATTAGAAATTTTTTCCATTCTAAGAATTAAAAAGTCTAAATAGGTAAAAAAAATTTATATTTAAGAAATACTGCCTAAATGAGATTTTTGAATCATTTAAGTTAAGACTATTTTGGATTAAAAAGATTCATTTTATTGAATTTTTAGAGAACGACTTTTTAGGTAAGCAAGATATTAAATTGAAAATCTATGAAATAAGAAAAAATTTTTAATAAATTTCTAGATAGGTCTTCATAATGTATTTATTTAGTAAAAAAAATGTTTTTATTAATTAAGAAGAAATATTTGCTTACATTATTTTTTCTATTCCCTATATTAATTTCTTGTTCATCCCCAAAAAAGATAAATTCATTCAAAAATTTTTCTAATAATCAGGTCAATAATAAATCAATTAATTTAAAAAATTTAAGAATAAAACTTTATAAAGCAGATAAAAATTTAACACCTAAACTAATTCACAATAATGACGGAATCTCTACTTACAGATATATAAAGAAGCCAGGTGAAGGTGAAATTTCATTAGAAGAGCTTAAAGAAAGAGTTTTATTGGGACCTAATTTTTATAGAAAAGATAGAGAAGATGTAATTATCCTTTTAAAAAGGATTAATGAATTAAAAATAAATAATAAATTAGATCATATCGAGAGTGGGGCTTTAGGTCTTTGGATTCCAAGTGATGACACCATCGTGATTGATTATCGAGTTATCGAGATGGGTTCTCCATTCTTTCTTAATGTATTAAGTCATGAGGCTATTCATGTGGCACAGAGTTGTTTTAGTGGTTCTCGAAACAAATTCCCTAAAAGGATAGGTCTGCCACTTGAGTACTCGAAAGAATTAAATTTAAATTTATCTCATAATTTTTACAGTAAGAACTCAGATGAAGTGAATAATTTAGAACGTGAGGCCTTCACTTATGCAAAAGAAAAAGGGTTAGCAATTAGGCTTTTAAATGAATTCTGTGAATAAATCTTTTAATAAGTAAATATAGTGCGGAAAAAAAATTATATTTTTATGCCACCTTATTGGAGAAAAATTATTATTAGCTGAGACTTATTTTTCTGTCTGGACTTTTTTAGAAAAAAATTAAAGTCCAATTCGGTCTAATTTGGCACTACATGCGTGAGATTTGCGTGAAAATTTTATAAAAATTGTATTTTCAATTATTTAAAACAATAGAACTACTCATACAAATTCAGAAGAAATAAAAATCTTCCTAACTAAAAAGTAGTAAATTTAGGTAAAAATGGAGCCGAGCCGAAATAAGTAACGCCTAAACCTT
>Ga0310343_10000965_pt1 | contig 14368 bp, 16 predicted proteins | sample HC15DNA2025_MG_FD_203519 | JGI IMG/M metagenome (GOLD analysis project Ga0310343, IMG submission 203519) | Marine microbial communities from station ALOHA, North Pacific Subtropical Gyre - HC15-DNA-20-25_MG | ecosystem: Environmental > Aquatic > Marine > Oceanic | place: Pacific Ocean: North... | reverse complement strand
AAAACCAGCGGGCTCAATCAACCTAACTTGATTGCCTCTGGCTGTAAATTCTCTGCCTTGGTCACTTTGTACGACAACTCTTCCACCAGATTTAACTCTGATTACTCTTGCACGAACCCACCCTAAAGCGGCTGATTCTAGGACTTTAACTACGTCCCCAGGTTGAAGATCTAACTCCATATTATGAAAAAAATGATTTACATAATGTTGGTCAAACGCGTCGTGGAGGACTTGAACCCCCGACATCAGGTTTTGGAGACCTGCGTTCTACCAACTGAACTAACGACGCATTTTAATGATTATAAGCGTCTATGTGACCAATAAGTTGATTAATTTACAACTTTATCGGTCGAAGCGTTGTTTTACGCGAGTAGCTTTTCCTACTCTATCTCTTAAATAGAATAACTTAGCTCTTCTTACTTTACCTCTACGTTCAACTTTTAGAGAGGCAACTTGTGGGCTGTGTAGCATAAATACTCTTTCAACACCTATCCCCTGAAAAATTCTTCTAACTGTAATTGTCTGGTTGAGACCTCCATGCCTTTTTGCTATTACAACACCTTCATAAGGCTGGACTCTTTCTTTGTTACCCTCTGTGATTTTCACTCCAACTTTAACAGTGTCACCGACATAAATTTCAGGTAATTCTTTTTTTAGTTGTTCATTCTCAAATTCCTCAATAAGGTTGCAAACGCTTAAAGTTTTTGTGTTTTCAGAAACCAGTTTTTTTTCTTTTTTTTCAACTGCAATTTCAATTGAATCGTCAGCTTCAATACCTGTTTCTAATTCGTTTTCTTGTTTCGCTTTGGCCATTTTGGTCTTTTTTATCCTACAAGTCTTATATCTTAACCTTTTGACTCGCCTTTAGTAACCTTTTTAGTAAATGAAATTGATTTTGAAAACATTTGAAATCCTGTAATGAGCATCCATAAAACTCCTAGGGAATTCAACAATACATATATTAATTCTCCATTATCCCCAAGCCATTCGCCCTCATGGAGGGACATTAACCAATGAACTTGATCTCTAGAGTAACCTAGTATATCTTTTGAAATCCTGTAGAGGAGGCCGGTAATTGATGATATTAATAAGGGAAGAAAAACCCAAGGCGCCAAAGCTTTGTGAAATTGCCTAGAATTAGAAAAAAAATTCATTCCTGATTCTCAGTGTTATTGATAGATTTAAGATAGCCAAGATCATAATGGCTATTTTGATGATATTTACCTATTACCATTATTATTCCAATGAAACATTTTGCAGATCTTTTATTAAATAAAAATAATTCCAAAACTAACGATCAAGTTCCTTTTATACAGAGAAGAAGAGGAATTGAAATAAAGTCTGCACGTGAAATAAACTTGATGAAAAAATCTAGCAGAATTGTTGCAACTGTTTTGAGGGAAATTAATGATTTAATTAAACCCGGAATGAGCACAAAAGATTTAGATGATTTCGCAGAAAAGAGGATAAAAAGTTTTGGAGCCACCCCTAGCTTTAAGGGCTATCATGGTTTCCCTTCTAGTATTTGTTCTAGTATTAATAATGAGGTTGTCCATGGGATACCAAATAAAAATAAAATAATTAAAAATGGAGACTTAGTTAAAATTGATACAGGAGCATATTTGGATGGCTTTCATGGGGACAGTTGCATATCAATTTGTGTAGGAGAAGTTAGTTCAAAGGCTCAAAATCTCAGTAAGGTTGCTTATGAAGCATTGTATGCAGGGCTTTCAAAAATTAAGGCAGGTAACACACTTCTTGATGTCGCCGGGGAAATCGAAGATGTAGTAACAAATAATGGGTTTAGTGTCGTTGAAGACTACACAGGCCATGGAGTAGGAAGAAATCTTCACGAAGAGCCATCAGTATTTAACTTTCGTACTAAAGAATTACCCAATATAGTCCTCCGCGAAGGGATGACATTAGCTGTAGAACCTATTGTGAATGAAGGGTCTAAATTTTGTAAAACATTAAATGATAGATGGACTGTAATAACCAAAGATGGAAAATTATCCGCGCAATGGGAACACACAATAGTTGTTTTAAAAGATGGTATCGAAATATTGACAGACAGAGATTTTTAGAAACTATGATTTGTACTTATAGATGATTTGGCAATACAAAAAGTTAAAAAACTCTTTCATAGGGAAAAGTAAATATGTTAATGGATTAGGACTAATTATTATTAAATAACTTTTTGAATTAGCTAAATCATAAATCTTTTTGGATACAAACTTGGGACTCATTATTCCAATCGGATTAAGTTCTGACTTAAAAGGCCCTAAGATGATTTTTTTGATAATAAATTTTTTTTTAGTATCTGTGTCTAGAAGATTTTTTTTGAAAGAAACTAATTGACCAATAAGGGATTTACTTATCTCATATGATGGGTTGAGGGCTGGTAATATTTCTGCTTCAGATGTATTTATCCAAATCTCTTTTTTTGTTAATGACTCGTTATTTCTTGCAATATCTTCAAATAAATTTAATAATTTGAATTTACTTAATGCATTTATTTCTATTGAATTTTGATAGTTGGAGTATTCTCTACTTAAATTATAAATTCCGTGGTTCAAAATTAAGATATCTATCTTTTTTAGATGCTTTTTTAAGCTAGATTCTTTACCACATTCCCATTCAATCCATTCATTAGGGGATTCAAAATTTATTTCAGAATCCGTTTTTTTATGAGTGAAACCTATCACCTTATATCCTTTCTGACGAAACAACTTTGTTAATTCTCTTCCAAGCGCTCCAGAAGCTCCAGTAATACCAACAGTTTTTTCGCTTTTTGTTGAATTTATCATTTTGTTTTATTTTGATGCATTACCAATTAAATAAAGTAAATCTAGTTAAAAAAGATATTTATATATTTATTTGATTAAAACTCATAAATAAATATTTGTTTAGTTCTGAAAAAAATATTATCTTAAACCTATTGATAAATAACTTTACTTATTATGAGCGATATATTATTAATTGGTTCTTGTGAGCCATTTAGTGGTAAGTCCGCGTTAGTTCTTGGGATAGCAAAAAGACTTTTACAGGAGAAAAAAAAAGTACGTATTGGTAAACCATTGGCGACATGTATAGAGCTTACTAATCTACCTTCTATGTCTTATGAAGGATTAATAGATGATGATGTTAAGTTTATTGGATCTACATTAGATATTGAGGAGGAGAATTTAATTTCTTCAGTAGGACTGTTAGATAATATATCAGCTGAAAAAAGAATATCAAATAAAGACCTTCTTCCAGGAAAAGGTTTTGATCAAATTGAAGGATTGGTTAATGATGATTTTGAAGGCTTAAATATTCTAGAGGCAGCTGGAAGCCTTCATGAAGGAATGATTTATGGCTTAAGTCTTCCACAACTGGCTAAGAGTTTAAATGCGAAAGTCTTAATAGTGAATTTATGGGAAGATTGTAAGAGCGTAGATGCTTTACTTGATGCGAAAAAACAATTAGGAGGGCATTTGGCAGGAGTTGTATTAAATGCAGTTTTACCTAATGAAATAGAAAAAATTAAAAATGAAATAATACCCTCTCTTAAAGAAATGGATATTGAAGTTTTTGGTGTGATGCCTAAATCACCACTTCTCAGAAGTGTTACAGTTGGTGAGCTTTCAAGAAGATTAAATGCCCAAGTAATTTGTTGTCCTGAAAAAGATCAATTACTTGTTGAAACATTAAGTATTGGAGCTATGGGTGTTAATTCTGCAATGGAATTCTTCAGAAGAAGACGAAATATGGCTGTAGTAACTGGAGCTGATAGGACTGATATCCAACTTGCGGCGTTGGAAGCTTCGACTCAATGCCTTATTCTTACTGGTTTGGGAGAACCTTTATCACAATTGATTCATAGAGCGGAGGAATTGGAGGTGCCAATTTTAAAAGTTGAATTAGACACTCTTGCTTCCGTAGAAATTATTGAACAAGCTTTTGGTCATGTCAGAATACATGAATCAATTAAAGCTTCTTATGCTATTCAGTTAGTCCAAGAGCATGTAAATCTAGAAGTAATTCTCCAAAAGATAGATTTTCCCTGCAAATTTTCAGATAAATGCTAATTTCAAATATAGGAACTATTTTATTTTGAGCCGCTCTTTAGATCTACCAGCAACAGAAGGTGTGGATGCCTTAGCTCAAGAACTTGCAAAACTCCAGGACAATGGAAAAAGGAGGATCGCTTTTTTGGGTAGTAGACACGTACCATTAGTAGATATCCATTTAATTGAATTGATAGCAAGGTCATTAGCAGAGGAAGGAAATAACATACTTACTTCTGGATCTCAAGGGGTAAATGCTGCGGTTATTCGAGCAGTTTTGGATATAAATCCATCACTACTAACTGTTTTATTACCGCAAAGCCTTGATAGACAAATACCCGAAATAAAGGAGCTGCTTGATAGGGTTATGCATTTGGTTGAAAAAAGTGAAAATGATGAATTGCCTTTGCCACTTGCAAGCAGCCTATGTAATCAAGAAATAATCTCTAGGTGTGATCAATTAATATGTTTTGCCTTTCACGATAGTGAAACTCTACTAAATAGCTGCAGATGTGCTGAAGAAATGGGGAAAGTGGTTAGTTTATTATTTTTTGATTAAATTTATCTAAATGTACTAAATTAAATTATTTATATGCTAAAAGTAATCGCACGGTTAAAAAATTAAAATGGCAGAAAGTTTTTCATTTGATGTGGTTTCTGATTTTGAGAGGCAGGAATTAATTAATACTTTGGATCAAGTAAAAAGGGAAATTTCTCAGCGTTACGATCTTAAAGGAACAGATACTGTAATTGATTTGGATAAAGAAAATATTTTTATAACTACTAATAGTGAACTCACTATAAATGCTGTAAATGACATGATTAGACAAAAGGCAACAAAAAGAAACTTGTCCTTAAAAATTTTTGAATATGGTGAAATTGAGACAGTGAGTGGAAATAAAGTGAAACAGTCAATTTTATTAAAACAAGGTATTAAGCAAGAAATAGCAAAAAAAATCAGTAAAAATCTTAGAGATCAAATAAAAAAAATTAACGTCAGTATTAATGGAGAAACACTAAGAGTTTCTAGTAAGAGTAAAAATGATTTGCAATTAGCTATAAAGCTGATAAGTGATCTAGAGGAGTCTCTCAACATTCCTCTTAAAGCAAATAATTTTAGATAAGATCTCCTGTAAAGATATTTATAAAATATGGCTCGTTACCCAGAATCTCTTATTAACGATTTGATTATAAAAGTAAAAGAATATCCTCGTTTTTCTAAAGGAGAAGTAGAAAAATATTGTTGGATGGCAGTTCATGAACACAAGCATGGTGTTTTGCCCTCTGAATATGACATTAGGGAGATAGATGAAGACCTTTATTTACAGCTTTTGCAAGAATTTAAATGAATTATTCAAAAAAATAATATTTACTTTGTTTACTACAATTATTAAAAAATTATTTTAATTAAATGCCTAATTAATGCACTAATTAATTTGATTAAATATGATTAAAAAAAGAAGAATAATTTAATGTCTACATCCTTTAAAAACGTCACGCCCACAGGTCCAGGCGGGACAGCTACTCTTTTAATTGTATTATCTTTTACTGGTTTTCTTTTGCTTACCCAAGCTCTCTTCGTTGTCCCCTCTGGTCAGGTTGCAGTTGTCACAACATTAGGCAAAGTCAGTGGACCTTCAAGAAGAGCCGGTTTAAACTTCAAACTTCCATTTATTCAGTCTGTTTATCCATTTGATATTAAAACTCAAGTTCAACCGGAAAAATTTGAAACTCTAACTAAGGACCTTCAGGTTATAAGAGCTACAGCTACTGTTAAATATTCAGTAAAACCAAACGAAGCAGGAAGAATTTTTGCAACAATTGCTAGCAGAAATAGTGATGTTTATCAAAAAATAGTACAGCCTTCTCTTCTTAAGGCTCTAAAATCAGTCTTTTCTCAATATGAACTAGAGACAATAGCTACTGAATTCGCAGTCATCTCAGAAAAAGTTGGCGATACAGTTGCACAAGAACTTAATTCATTCGACTATGTAGATGTTAAAAGTTTGGATCTTACCGGATTAGAAATTGCCGAAGAATATAGAGCTGCTATTGAGCAAAAACAAATAGCAGGACAACAATTACTCAGAGCAAAAACAGAAGTTGAAATTGCAGAACAAGAAGCACTCAGATATGAAACTTTGAATAGAAGTCTTGATGATCAAGTACTTTTCAAACTATTTCTCGACAAATGGGATGGTAGCACTCAAGTTGTTCCTGGCCTTCCTGGTTCAGAGGGAGGGTCTCCTCCAGTTATAGTTGGTGGCAGAAGATAATTACTAAAAATTTTCTTTTTCTTACACAGTATCTTTATTTTCTTAAAAAATATTACTCCTTTATTGCATTAAAGGATTGATCAAATGCTTCGATTGTCATATCAATTTCCTCTTCGCTATGAGCAAGTGAAGTGAATCCAGCCTCAAAAGGACTTGGTGCGAGGTATATGCCTCTTTTAATCATTTCTCTGTGCAATTTTCCAAAAAGCTCAGAATTATTTGTTTTTGCTTCATTAAAGTTTCTAACTGGTCCATCGCATAAGAAAAATCCAAACATAGCGCTGATACTTCCACCGTTTATTGAGACACCATTATTTTCTGCAGATTGAAGAATTCCTTCTATTAATCTAGAAGTTATAGCTTCAAGCTTTTCATAGGAACCTTCTTGTTTGAGCAATTCAAGAGTTTTTATCCCTGCAGTCATTGCAAGCGGATTACCGCTCAAAGTACCTGCTTGGTAAACAGGTCCGGCTGGAGAGATCATCGACATAATTTCTTTTTTACCTCCATAAGCACCAACAGGCAATCCTCCACCAATTACCTTGCCGAGTGTAGTCAAATCTGGAGTAACCCCAAATTTTTCTTGAGCGCCTCCATAACTGATTCTAAAACCAGTCATTACTTCATCAAAAACTAATAAGGACCCATTTTCAGTGGTTAATTCTCTTAAACCTTCTAAAAACCCAGGCTCAGGAGTAATAAAGCCAGCATTGCCAACAATAGGCTCGAGAATTACCCCTGAGATAGCATCAGGATTTTCAGAAAATAATTTTTTTACTGCTTCTAGATCATTGTAAGGAGCAGTAAGTGTGTTGGCAGTAGTGGTTCTTGGGACACCCGGAGAATCTGGCAATCCTAAAGTGGCTACACCTGATCCAGCTTTTACTAAGAACATATCTGCATGTCCGTGATAACAACCGTCAAATTTAATTACTTTATCTCTTCCAGTAAATGCTCTCATAAGCCTTAAAACAGCCATGCAGGCCTCTGTTCCACTATTAACGAATCTAACCATTTCTACAGATGGGACAGCATCTATGACCATCTCAGCAAGTTTATTCTCTAAAACGCATGGTGCTCCGAAGCTAGTACCTTTCTCAATGGCTTCCTGCAATGCTGATGTAACTTCAGGATGAGCATGCCCACATATAGCAGGACCCCAACTACCTATATAGTCAATATACCTATTGCCATCTATATCCCAAGCGAAAGGTCCTTTAACTCTATCGAAAACGATTGGCTGTCCACCGACAGACTTAAAAGCTCTTACTGGAGAGCTAACTCCTCCAGGCATTAATTCCTGAGCAGCAGAGAAAACCTCTTCTGATCGTGTGTTATTTAATATGTCAGTCACAGTTTAAATAAAAAAAGCTTCGAGAAAAATTTTGTCATGTCCTAACTTAGAAATAAGTAAAAATTTTGTCAATCAGAATGAAATTCTACATTATGATATTTTTTTTGCGATAGTTCGGATTGTAAATTATTAATTTTTAGGAATTCATTATACAAATCAATGTTTCTTTAAATAACTCTTTATTGATAGGCATTTTCAGTCATTTAAGAGATTTTCCTTATTTTATTTATATTTCGAAAAAATCATCCTCTTCCTCAAAAAAATCTGTATTTTCATCATTCAAGTTAAGATCTATCATTACTGGGACATGATCACTGGGGCGTAAATTCGCTCTTGGTGAGCTGTCTATCACACAACTTTTAAGTTTTGATGACAGTTCTTTACTGATATAGATATGGTCTATTCTCCAACCTTTATTTAATTCATATGCATTATTACGGTAATCCCACCAAGTCCAATGACCAGTGTTTTTTTCAAAAATCCTGAAAGAATCTATTAATCTTCCTTTCAGAACATTATTTAGTGCATTTCTTTCTATATCAGATGCCATTATTCCACCTTCATATTTTATTTGATCATGAATATCGAGGTTAGATGGGGCAATATTAAAGTCACCCAAAAGACAAATTAATTCTCCTTTTTTTTCTTGCTCATCCAAGAGGGAGGATAAACAACTTAGCCAATTAATTTTGTATTTAAACTTATCGGACTCTAGTGATGAGCCATTAGGAACGTAGACATTTATGAATTTAATACCACTAATATAAGCCGAAATTAATCTTTTTTGTTCTAGAAAAGTATCTAAATTTTGATCAGATTCCATACAACCGTAGAATCCTTTAGTAACATTTTCTGCTTTTGTTTTAGAAATAATAGCAACACCATTATACGATTTTTGCCCGTAAACTTCTACTGAATATCCTAATTCTTCGAAAGGCTTAACAGGGAAACTTTCATCCATCACTTTTGTTTCCTGTAAACATAGAATGTCTGGATTGACTTGATTAATCCAATCAATTATTTGGGAAAGTCTAGTTCTTATAGAGTTAACATTCCAAGTTGCTATTAACAAATTTCTACTAGAATATGTAAAATTAAACTAGCAGAAAAATTTGCCACTAAAGAATTTTAAAAATAAATAAAATGAAAATTTATTTTTTTAAAAACCTTTCTAAACCGATTACTTTGATCGGTTTTCTAATTTTCTTAATCTCTTTAAAAGGTTATTCCCTAAATGCTGAATATTTATTTGAAGAATTACAAATTGATAGCACCACTAAAACAGAAGATGATAAATCAGTCATTCCTACTAATCCATTTGAGATTGTTGAAATGATTAGGAGATATAACAGTTTAAATGATGCTACTAAACCCTCTGATGCGATTGAAGATGCGTTAAAGTCATTCAAAAGTAATGAAGAAAAATAAGAATTTTATACAATAAATTTTTATTTAAAATTTTAGATATGCTAAAAAATCCTATCCCAAAAGTTACAAATAAATTCCAATACAGAGCTATTGGTATTGTTAATGGCAAATTCGTTCCTCATGATACTGAGCATATAAATAGAGGTTGTTTAATCGATGATAAAGGCGAAAAAATTGAAACAGTAGTTTTAGGAAAAGCATTATCTCTTTTGAAAAAACATATTGATTTAAAAAAAAGCTATTTTTGGGTTGTTTATCCAAAAAATAAAAATACTCAAATCTTGCATCTACAAGTTGTGGGCATCTGGGATCCTTATCAACTTAATGATTTTCCAAATGATTCTTCAAAAAAAAACTTTTCTACATTATTAAAAGAATTAAATTTAGAAGATAATTATTTTTCTGTTAGAGGAGAATTAGTTTATGTAAATACTCAAAAGAAAGAGCTTGTTATTAAAATTCACTCTTCTTCAAAGCTAAAGAATTTAAAAAATAAGAATTTTAAATTAGTCATAAAAGGGGAGCTTTCTATTGAACTTATTAATAGTTTCGTAAGCTTAGATCTAATAAGGGATGGTAACTGTTTGAAATTAATCAATTACGAAGTAATTAAAAAGAATTATCTTACAAAAACTAAAATGAAAAGTTGACTGCCATCCTAATTTTTACCAATAAAGACATCTAAGATTTATGAAAAATATTTTTATTGAATGTTCTCCAGGCATTTCTGGAGATATGTTATTAGGCGCTTTTTATGACTTAGGAGTACCTAAAAAAGTAATTGAACAACCACTTATTGATCTTGGTTTGATGGATCTATATAATCTTGAATTTAAAGAATCTAAAAGTTGTTCAATCCGAGGTGTCAAGGCGAAAGTCGAAAATATTGATTGCGGCACAATTAAAAGAAATTGGAGAAGTATTAGAGATCTTATTTTAAACGGAAATTTAAAAGAGAAACTAAAGAAAGATATTTATCAAGTATTTGAATCTTTAGCGATTGCTGAAGGAAAAGTTCATGGTATCGAACCTGATGATGTACATTTTCATGAAATTGGGGCTATCGATTCATTAGTAGACATTATTGGAGTATGTTCTGCATTAAGTTACTTAAATCCTGAAAAGGTTTATTGCAATAAACCCATGTTGGGACAAGGTTTTGTTCAAACTGAACATGGAAAATTATCTGTCCCTCCACCTGCAGTAATAGAGTTAATAAGAAATAAAAATATTAAAGTAGCCTCATGCTTTGAATCAATAGAGGGTGAACTATCTACACCAACAGGAATCGCTTTACTTTCTAATTTAGTTGACTATCTTCAACTACCTTCAAAATATTCTATTAAATCTTATGGAGTAGGGATTGGTAATCTAAAATTCCCATTTCCAAATTTGGTTAGAGTACATGAAATTATTCTCTTTGAGGATTCTTACATTAATCAACAAATTAATCCAAAGTGTGAAGAGATTGCTGTTCAAGAAGCATGGATTGATGACCAAACACCTGAAGACATAGCGAACTTTATAGAGAAACTTAGAAATGAAGGTGCATACGACGTTTCTTCTCAAGCTATAAATATGAAAAAAAATAGAATTGGATTTTCTATAAAAGCAATACTGCCAATAGAGAAAAAAGAACATCTCAGGCGAATATGGTTTGATTATTCTAATACTATTGGAGTTCGTGAAAGGACTCAATCTAGATGGATATTGCTTAGGAGAAGAGGAGAATGTTCAACTGCTTTTGGAAATATAAAAGTTAAACAGACTTTAAAACCTGATGGATCTATAACAATTAAACCGGAGAACGATGAAGTTTTGAGATTAAAGCTAGAGTATAAAAAATCAACTGCCGAAATAAGAAAAATAATAGAAGAATCAAGTAAAAACTTTAAAGCATACGAAAGCTGGAAATGAGATTGAATATAAAAAATTCTTTTAATTGGAAATTTTTTAGAAAAATTAATTTTACTGCTTTTAAGAGTATTTTCTTTGTATCAAGCTTGTTATATTTCTTTGTCTATTTTTTTTATAACATTGACCAAATTTCTTTTGATATCAATTTAGAAAAAAATGGAATTAATCTATTTTTATCTTTTTTATTTTGTATCTTAAGTATTTTTCTTAACGCTTACTCATGGAAATACATAGTTAAGTGGTTCGGCAAAGAATGTAAAGGAAAAAATCTTGTATCATTTTATGTTTTAACTAATGTTCTTAAATATGTTCCAGGAGGAATTTGGCATTTTGTTGAAAGATTTAATTTTATACAAAAAATTTCTAATTCCAAGATTGCTTTATATTCGACAATCATTGAACCTTATTTTATGTTGAGTGGATCTTTTCTGTTGGCATCTCTAGGAGTAATATTTTCACCATTTTACCTTCTTTTTATTTTGCCTTTGGCATTTTTAAACCGGAAATTAATTTATCTTGTATTAAAAAGATTAGAGTCTATTAAAGGAAAAGCATTTGAGGTTTTGAGACTTGTAAGGTCGAAGAGTCAGCTTGAAAAAAGAATAAATATAATATCTTTTTTCCCTACCAAAGCATTTTTACTTGAAATCGGCTTTCATTTATCTAAATTTATTAGCTTTTATATTTGCTTAAATATTTTTTACATAAACAACAATACCAATATAATTTTTTTATTAGTAATGTTTTCTTTGTCATGGTCTATAGGTTTGATAGTTCCAGCTGCTCCAAGTGGAGTAGGTGTTTTTGAAGCTTTTTTTCTTTTTTTTGTGGGCAGAAATATTCCTCAAAATACGATTCTTGTGAGCTTAATTTATTTTAGGGTTATATCTACCTCAGCAGATTTGTTTTTAAGCTTCCCTTTTTTAATAAAAAAACTGTTAAGAAGAATTTAGTTTTTTTTCTCTAAACTAGGTATCAATGCTATTGAAGCAATAAGTCCTAAAGTTATGATAAAAATTGCGGGTAATATTGCCTCTACCATTCTTTCATCTCCAGCATATTGATAAACTCTCACGGATAATGTATCGAAATCAAATGGTCTTAAAATAAATGTTAAGGGTAATTCTTTTATTGTGTCGACAAAAACTAACAGTGAGCCAACGAACATGGGTCCTTGCAGAAGAGGTAGATGAATCTTTTTGATGATTCCGAACCAACTCTCTCCTAATCCAAGTGCAGCTTCATCTAAACTGGGAGAAATTCTCTCGAGACTTGAATCAATAGAACCTTTTGAAATAGTAAGAAATCTGACAAGATAACCCCAAATTAGTAGGCTGATAGCAATGAAATTGAATTTTGAAGAAGAAATGCTTATTAAGGATAAAGCTAATACTGTTCCTGGGATTGCGTAACCTATCCCTGCGAGTTTTGTTGTAAGTTTTAGTAATAAATTGTTTTTTGGCCGGTTAGCTAGAGAGAGTATTAAAGAAAATATCATAGTTATTAATGCAGTAATAAGTCCAAGACTGATAGTCCTGAAAGATATGGTAAGTAATTCTGTAGAAAATCCTTTTTGTATTTGGTCAAAATTAAGAAGAACCCAAAAACAAGGAATTCCAAACGAGAAAACTGGAGGAAATAAGGATATAGTTATTGCCATAAAAGCTCTATATTTTTTTAATTTCCATCCTTGTGAATCTTGTGAAGCGGGATTTTCACTCCACCTCTTAGATTTTCTTCTCGAGAATTTTTCAAAAATAATTAAAGTGAAAATGATTAATAAGGCCACCAAAGATAATCCAGTAGCACTTTTTGTATTGCCCTCAATTATCCAATTTTCAGCTATACCTGTAGAAATACTTGGAATATTTAATAATTCGAATGTACCTAACTCATTGATTACTTCCATGCACATTAAACTTATTCCTGTTACTAATGCAGGAAGCGCCATTGGAAAAGCGACTTTAAAGAAGCTCCTCCATGGGCCAACTCCTAATCCTCTACTAATATTGATTTGATTAACTCCAAATTTATTAAAACTTTCGTTAGCAAGAATGAATACATAAGGATAAGTAGAAATTGAAAGTATTAAAACCCCCCACCAAAAACCAGTTACTTGATAACCAAAAATACTTCCTAAATCCTGTAAAACAGCTGTTATTAAATATGCTGGAGCAGCAAGTGGAATTAGTTGACAAGTACGTAGAACTTTCCTGAATTTAAAATCACAATTTGAAAGTAACCATCCATTCAAGGTTCCTAAGCCGCCTCCAAATAAACTTATTAGTGTTAAAAGTTTTAAAGTGCTAAGTACCTCCTCACCTCCTGCTATTCCTAATGAAAACTCTCCACCAAAAATATATTGAATTCCATTAAAAAGAAAATTAGAAATAGGAATGATTACTAAAAGTCCAATAATAAAGGAAGTTAAATAAATGAATTTTAATTCGGTTACTGATTTCTTGAATCCTTTAAAAAGTATTTTCAAATTATTAATAAACCCTAATGTGTAATTTAATTTGATTCAAATCTACATGATGAGAGTTGATTTTTAATAGTTTGATGATCTAAGTTTTTCCCAATTATTACTATTTTGTTAGATTTTTCTTTTGTCCATTCTTCATCATCTAAAGAAAATCGTTTTCCAGAAAGGTGAAAAATATGCTTCCTCTCACTTTCCATAAACCATAAAATACCTTTTGCTCTAAAAACATTTTCTGAAATTTGATTATCTAAGAAATATTGAAACTTCCTTAAAGAAAATGGTTCTAATGTCTCATAAGAAACTGATGTAAATCCTTCGATATTATTAATTAAATCGTGTGAATGAGAAGAGTGATCGTGAGAATGGGAAGAGTGATCGTGAGAATGGGAAGAGTGATCGTGTGAATGAGAAGAGTGATCGTGAGAATGGGAAGAGTGATCGTGTGGATTTTCTTTCAAATTTTTTTTATCCTTATCGAATTGAAAAGTATCTGTCTCAAAAAGACCCACGCTCAAAATAGTTTGTAAACTAACTTCACTATTGATTGATCTCAAAATCCTAGGTTCTTTTTTTATCTTATTAATAAAATTTTCAATTTTCTTTAAATGTTCTTCATTCACTAAATCACATTTGTTTAGAAGGAGAATATCCCCGTATAAAATTTGAGAGTAGGCGACACTTGTATTATTGATTTCAAAATTAAAATTTTCTCCATCAATAATAGTTATAATTGAATCTAATCTTACTTTTTCTCTGAGATCACCTGCAGCAAAAGTCATGGCTACCGGCAATGGATCTGCTAGTCCTGTTGTCTCAACAATTAAATAGTCTATTTTTTCAGCTCTTTCTAAAACTTTAG
>Ga0310343_10000964_pt1 | contig 14368 bp, 12 predicted proteins | sample HC15DNA2025_MG_FD_203519 | JGI IMG/M metagenome (GOLD analysis project Ga0310343, IMG submission 203519) | Marine microbial communities from station ALOHA, North Pacific Subtropical Gyre - HC15-DNA-20-25_MG | ecosystem: Environmental > Aquatic > Marine > Oceanic | place: Pacific Ocean: North... | reverse complement strand
GCAATTTTTGTTGCTACGCCATTTAGAGCGCCAGCAATTTTTGCCATCAATACTTCTTTAGATGGAAGACTTGCAATTTCTTTTATTTCAGAATCGCTAAGAAGTCTGCCTTCAAATAAAGCTCCTTTGGTTTCGGATTTTTTGGTGTCTTTCTGAAAAGATTGGATCGCTTTTACAGCACCACCAACATCTTCTTTAATTAAGACAAAAGCATTTGTTCCGGTTAGTAAAGATTCAAGATCGTTCCAATTACTATCTCCATCAATAGCTTTGCGCATTAATGAATTTTTAGTAACTTTGCAAATGCCATTAGTTGTTTGCAATCTAGATCGCAAATCTGACATCTCTTTGATAGTTAAACCTTTATAGTCAAGAACTAAAGCCATTTCCGAGTCGTTTAAAAGAGATTTAATCTCAGTAACGATTTGTTGCTTATTCTCTAGTGTTCGGCCCATAAGTTTTTTTGGATCGTAATTTAGGAAGAGCAGGAAATGCGGCAAAGTTCCTTATTAAAGAGGCCGCTTTCATTAGATCCAAAAAGAAATAATTAAGACGAGTCCTCGGTAGGAATTAAAAATTTAGAAAAACTAAATAAACCTACTTTCTTTGGCCGTATTATTGCAATTAAAATTATACTACAAAGAGTTAACTTTCTGGCTGATAATCCTGGACGGCATTTACGTCAACTTGAATAGATGGCCCCATAGTTGAAGTTACGTAAAAACTTTTCCAATACTTTCCCTTTGCTCCGCTAGGTTTATTTTTATCTATTGATTCTTGCAAAGTTTTTAAGTTTTCGAATAGCGCTTCCTTTGTAAAACTTGCTTTTCCAAAACGGACATGAACGATTCCAGCCTTATCCGCTCTAAATTCGAGCTTACCAGCTTTAAATTCTTTTATTGCATTAGCAATATCGTTAGTTACTGTTCCAGCTTTAGGATTAGGCATTAAACCTCTAGGTCCTAACACTCTTCCTAATTTTGCAACCTTTGGCATCATATCTGGAGTCGCAATAAGAAGATCGAACTCCATATTTCCTTTATTAATGCTTTCTACAAGATCTTCTTCTCCAAATAAATCTGCTCCCGCGGCTTTAGCTTTTGACACATTTTCACCACTTGTAATAACTGCAATTTTGATGCTTTGCCCTGTTCCATGAGGTAATGCAACTGTTGTTCTTAATTGTTGATCAGTATATTTAGGATCAATACCTAGGCGGATATGAGCTTCAATAGTCTCATCAAATTTGGCATTAGCATTTTCCTTTACAATACCTAGTGCCTCAATAGGTGCATACACTCGGTCTTCTATCTTGGTGGATAGAGCCGACATTCTTTTGGATAATTTTTTCATAATGGATTTGGGTTCAGACGGCTAGTAATTAACCTCCCCTAAAAAGTGAACAGTTTTGTATTGAAATTTAATCAGTGATAGATACACCCATATTACGAGCTGTACCCTCAATTACTTTCATTGCAGATTCAATACTTGTACAGTTTAAATCAGGAAGCTTTGTTTTGGCTATTTCTTCCAATTGAGCTTTACTTATATTACCGACAGAACCTTTGGCTGATTCACCAGCACCTTTCTCAATTCCAGCTGCCTTGGTAATCAAAACAGAGGCTGGGGGTGTTTTTGTGATGAAGGTAAAACTTCTATCTTCAAAAACAGAAATTTCTACAGGGATAACGAAACCGGCTTTATCTTGAGTTCTTGCGTTATATTCCTTGCAAAAAGCCATGATATTTACGCCATGTTGTCCTAAAGCTGGTCCTACTGGTGGAGCAGGATTAGCTTTCCCGGCTTGTAGAGCAAGTTTAATAACCGCAACAGTTTTTTTTGCCATTAGTTTAGTGAAGTTAAGCTGAGTTTAAAATAATGATTTTACTCGATAAACGAAATTATAATAATTAATTTTGTTTATTGATTTGGGAGAATTCTAATTCTACAGGAGTCTCGCGCCCAAATATCGAAAGTAAGGCTTTTAATTTATTTCTTTCACCAGAAACTTCAATAACTTCACCTTGAAAATCCTTAAAAGGCCCACTGGTAACTATAATTCTATCTTTTTCTTCAAGATCTAATTTAATAACAGCTTTTTTCTCAGAAGCACGTTTAAAGATTCTATTAACTTCTTGTCGAGACAAAGGACGAGGTTTAATATGTCCTCTAGATCTGCCGCTGCCTCTCCCATCTTCAGCACCAACGAAGTTAATGACATTCGGAGTACTCTTTACTGCCATCATTGTGTCTTCATCTAAAACCATCCTTACAAGGACATAGCCTGGGAAGACTTTTTCTTCGGTAGTTTGTCTTGTGCCATCTTTCTTCAATTTAATTCCAGGAGTTTGGGGTATCTCGATTTCTATAATTCTGTTATTAACTCCTAATGTTACAGACCTTTGCTCTAGAGTTGCTTTTACTTTTTTCTCGCAACTTGATGCAACTTGCACAGCATACCATCTCGCAATACTAGTATTTGCTTTTGATGAACTTAGGTTAGTTGTTGAATCATTACTCATTTTTCTTCCTTTAAAATTTGGGTTAGGTATACGTGCAGGTTTAAGAATAATTTGAATTTAAATTTTTAGGATTAGCGAAAAATTTGAGTCGATGCCCATCCGAAAAATCTGCTTACTGAAGCAATTGCTGCTGCAGAAAAGGATACCATAATGATAACCGCAACTGATTCACTAAATAGTTGTTGCTTGTTTGGCCACACTACAAGTTTGAGTTCATCATATGTAGACGTTAAAAAATTTTTATTTTTCTTGGGATCTTGGATTTCGGGAGGCTCTTTTTTAAGAGGTTCTGGATTAGTGGTAGGAGTTGTCACTATATTAGGATTTAAATTGATAATTAAATAATATTTATATTTTAGCCTATCGATTTACACCTCAGCTAGGTCTAAATATAATCTCATCTTTTTTTGATGGGCTGAGCTTGATAGAAATATTTTTTTTATTTTTAAAATTATCTTCTAATAGTTTTGATGCTAGGGGATTCTCTATTTGTCTTCTAAGTTCTCTACCAAGCGGCCTTGCTCCATATTCTGGTTCATATGAATCATGCGCTATTTTGTGGATCACTTTTTTATCTATATTGATAACAATCTTCTGTTCTAGAAGTAAATTTTTTAAATCTTCTATTTGTAGAACAATTATTTTCTGGAGTTGGTCAATTGATAATGGATTAAATTTTACTACTTCATCAATTCTGTTTAAAAATTCAGGTCTAAAAATTGAAGATAATGTATTGTTAATAGAATTTTCTAGAGAGTCTTTATTTAGTTCTATTTCTTCTTTATTTTGATTTATATTTTTTGAATATTCAAGAATTATTTTACCTGCAAGGTTACTAGTCATTATGATTACTGTATTTTTGAAATCAACAGTCCTGCCTTGTGAATCTGTTAATCTTCCTTCATCTAAAACTTGTAAAAGAATATTAAAAACTTCTGAATGTGCTTTTTCTATCTCATCTAAAAGTATTACGGAATAGGGCTTTCTTCTGACTGCTTCTGTTAATTGTCCTCCCTCCTCATAACCTACGTAACCAGGAGGAGCTCCAAGTAGCCTAGCTACAGCGTTCTTTTCCATATATTCACTCATATCGAGTCTTAATAACGCTTCTTCTTCGTCAAATAATGCTGATGCGAGCGATTTTGCTAATTCTGTTTTACCAACTCCTGTCGGACCCATGAATAGGAAAGATCCAATAGGTCTTTTAGGATTTTTCATCCCAACTCTAGCTCTTCTTATAGCGGATGAAACAGCTTGTATAGCATTTTCTTGCCCGATAACTTTTTCGCTTAATTCTTTTTCTAAATTAACTAATTTTTTTCGCTCATTAGAAACTACTTTGGATATGGGAATGCCTGTAATTTTTGAAATAACATCTGCAATGTCATCAGGTTCAACTTGATATTTAAATGGGAAATTTTTATTTTTCTTTATTTTTTCAAAACTTTCACTAAGCTCTTTTAATTCATAAAGGACCTCATTAAGCTGTTCTTCTAAGTTGTCTAATTCGTTTTGATTATTTGTACCGTCAAAATCTGGATTATATTCTTTTATTTTTGAGATGAGCCTATCTTCTTCTTTCATTAAGATTGAAAATTGTTCTATTCCTTCTAGCAAATCATTCCAAGTTCTAAAAAGTTCATCCAATTTGTCTTCAAAGGATTTTTTCATATCTAACAATTTTTCTCTTTCATCAGTACTGTCAATATTTAAATTATCTAACTTTTTTTCAAGAGAATTTATTTTACTTTCTTGTTGGATAATGATTTGAGGCTTGATGTTAGTATTAATTTTTAATTGTGCTGCTGCTTCATCAATTAAATCAATTGCTTTATCAGGAAGACATTTGTCGCTTATGTATCTGTCCGCAAGTTTTGCAGAATAAATTACTGCTTCTTCAGAGATTCTAATGCCATGATGTAATTCATATTTTTTCTTAATCCCTTTTATTATTTTTGAACTTAATTCTATAGAAGGTTCATTAACAACTATCTTTTGAAAACAATTGGTTAAGGCCTGATCTTTCTCAATAGTTTCACTAAATTTTTCGGGAGTAGTAGTTCCAATACATCTAAGTTCCCCCTCTGCAAGAATAGGTTTCAAAATATTGCTAATATCAGCAGTAGATCTCTCAGAGTTGAGGATTGTATGAATTTCATCAATAAAAAGAATTATCTTTTGGTTAGGATCTTTTAGTTCCTTAACAAGTAAGCGAAGTCTTTCTTCTAATTGCCCTCTAAATTTTGTACCAGAAACTAATGCTCCTAAATCAAGAGAAATAATTTTTGAATTATTTAATGAATCAGGAACTTTGTTTTCTACAATTAATTGTGCTAATAATTTAGCGATAGAGGTTTTCCCCACCCCTGGATTACCAATTAAGATGGGATTATTTTTATTTCTTCTTGAGAGTACTCTCATTACGTTGTTAATCTCATTCTCCCTACCAATAAGAGGATCAAGTAATCCTTTCTGAGCCGATAATGTTAAATCATTTCCATAAAGTAAAAGAGGATCTTCGCCTTCTTCATTTAGCGCATTCTTTTCAATTTTAAGTTTACCTTTTGATGTTTTAACTAAAGCTTCTTCTTTGAATACAAACTCTTTGGGAGCCTCTAAATCAGATTGATCTTTAATATCAATCAATTTGTTATTTTCAATAAAACTTTTTTGCGTATTAAGATTTGGAAAGGCTTTTAGTTCTTTTTCTAATTTTTCTATCGAAAGATTCCCTTCCTGAAATACATAATTACCTATTCTTAAATCTCTACCGAGAGCAATTAACAAATGTGGAATTTCTATTAATTTTGATCCCCATTGAATTTTAATCTGATTTGCATTATCTAAAAGAATTTCAAGATCTTCTCCAATCGTAAAAATATCTGACTCATTTGTTGGTGTATCTTCTAAAAAATCTTCTGTTATGTCTAAAACTGTATCTTCGTCTATTGATAGTTTTTCAATAAAAGCGAAAAATTCACTTGAAGTGAAGAGTGTATGGATAATATGTTCAATATTAAGTTCACTATGATCCCATTTTTTTGCAGTTTCTTCTCCCTGGAGAAGTAGATTCCAACTAATGTCACTAAAAAGCTCAGGATTTGATGTAAGAGTTTCTCTCATAAACTTTAAAAATTTATAGCTGATTATGCATCTCTATTTTAATTTAAATTATGATTAATGATCATCAAAAAAATCTTTAATTCTTAGATGGAATCTAAACATGAATTTTTGTAAAAAATACTTAATAGATTTCTTTAGGGAAAGAGACTGATATTAGAAGACTTATATATGAATTATAAATGATATTTGATTAATAAATATATTTCAGATATTAGCCAAATAGTTAAGCTATTAATAGGATTTAAATAGTAATAATTTAATTGTGAAAGAATCTATTGATTTTCTTATTGATACTATTGAATCAAGACAAGTACTTGATTCAAGAGGAAACCCAACTGTAGAAGCAGAGGTATTTTTAGAATGCGGGGCTATTGGTAAAGCGATTGTTCCAAGTGGCGCTAGTACTGGCGCGCATGAAGCTCATGAATTAAGAGATGGAGGTTCAAAATATATGGGCAAAGGAGTTTTAAACGCTGTAAATAAAATTCATGAAATAATATCTCCAGCTTTATGCGGTTTATCAGCTTTAGATCAAACTGCGATTGATAAATTAATGATTGAAATTGATGGAACTCCTAACAAATCAAATCTTGGCGCTAACTCAATACTGGCAGTTAGCCTTGCTAATGCAAGGGCAGCTTCTATTGCATTAGATATTCCTTTGTATAGGTATTTAGGTAATCCATTATCAAATCTTCTGCCAGTACCTTTAATGAATGTTATTAATGGTGGCGCTCATGCACCAAATAGCCTAGATTTTCAAGAATTTATGCTTGTGCCTCATGGTGCACAAAATTTCAGTGAATCACTAAGGATGGGGACTGAAATATTTCATTCACTCAAATCATTACTTGATAAAAAAGGTTTATCTACTGCTGTAGGCGATGAAGGAGGTTTCGCTCCTGATATGTCATCTAGCGAAGAGGCGGGGGATTTGCTTTTAGAAGCAATTGAAATAGCTGGATTTATACCTGGTGAGCAAGTTTCTCTTGCTTTAGATGCTGCAAGTACCGAATTTTATTCTGATGACAAATATTTTTATCAAGGGAAAAATCTAACTAGTTCCGAAATGATTTCTTATCTTTCAAATTTAGTATCAAATTATCCAATTGTTTCAATTGAAGATGGATTAGCAGAAGATGATTGGGAAGGATGGTCAGAATTAAATAACCAGTTAGGAAAGAAAGTGCAGTTAGTAGGAGATGATTTATTCGTAACTAACACTAATAGATTAAGAAAAGGAATCATGGAAAATTCTGCCAACTCAATCCTGATAAAGGTAAATCAAATAGGGACTCTAACTGAAACTTTAGAGGCTATTGAGTTAGCTAAATCTCATGGTTTTACAAGTGTTATTAGTCATAGAAGTGGCGAGACTGAAGATACTACAATTGCAGATCTTTCTGTTGCTACAAGATCTGGGCAAATTAAAACTGGATCTTTGAGCCGAAGCGAGAGAATTGCAAAATATAATAGACTTTTAAAAATAGAGCAGGAATTAGGAAATCAAGCAAAATTTGCTGGTGCTTTAGGTTTAGGCCCTAAAAATATGTAGTTTCAACGTTGGAGTTTTTCTAGACGTGTACCTTTTCTCATGCTTAATTGACATTTAATCCAGTCAATAGTTATCGGCATTGCAAAAACTAATGGTAATAAAGCAAAGTTATTTTGTTTATTGGTAACAAGTAAAGCAGAAGCTATTGATAAACTCCCAATTAAAATTGAGTGGCCCAGGGTTTTCTGGGCAGTAAACATTTTTTTAAATTGTCTGTCAGATTCACCCATTCTTATTTGCAGTTGCAAATCTCCCTGCTCTAATCTTTCTAAACTCTCATCAATTCTTTTTGGTATACCTACTGCTTTTGATCCTAGTTCACCAACTTGTCTACCAAATTGATTAATTAAATCATTAGGAGTTTGATTATTTGTTGTCATAAGCTCAATTAAATAAGGTTTAGTAACTGATACAAGATTAAACTCTGGGTCGAGCATTCTGCCAACACCTTCGAAAGTTGACATCGCTCTCATAACAAATATTAAATCAACGGGTAATTGAAATGGAGTTTCATATACAAGTTCATATAAATCTCCTGATAGTTTTTCCATAATATTTGAACTAAATGGCGGAGTTAGTGCTTCTTTAAGCATCAATCTGACTAATCTTCTTACAGGACCTACATCAATATCTTTTGAAATTAGGCCAGCTTGTTGTAATTGAGATACAAGGGAAGAAGCGTCTCTTAAAGCGGCAGCTTTGACCATGCCCCCAAGTCTTATTTGTAGATTATTTGAAATATTACCCATCATTCCAAAGTCATAAAAGATTAATTGACCAGCGTTTGAAACAGCTAAATTTCCTGGATGAGGATCTGCATGAAAAAAACCATAGTTCACTAATTGTTTTAAGTAGCTGATAGCTCCTATCTCTGCAATTTTTGATAAGTCTAAATTTTTGGATTTTAGTTTTTCTAAGTCGTTAATTTTAGTTCCTTCCAAATAGCTTAAGCAAAGAACTTTTTCACTACTCATATCCCAAATCACTTCGGGCACTTGCACATTTTCATCATCAAGAAATTGTTGTCTAAATCTTGCTGCATATTGAGCTTCACAATTAAAATCAAGTTCTTTCATTAAGACTTTTCTACACTCTTTTGCAATCGCAACCCAATCTCTTCCACGACTCCAATTTTTATTTTTTTGTAATAATGATGCAATTTGTTGCATGATACCTAAATCAACAATGAACAATTCTTTTAGGTAAGGTCTTTGTACTTTGAAAACTACCTCTTTACCATTTTTTAAAGTCGCTCTGTGAACTTGAGCTAATGATGCAGATCCAACGGGATCGAAACTAATTTGATTTATTTCAGAGAACTTATCACCTAATTCTTTTCTTATTGTTTCTTCAACTTTTGCAAATGGAAATTGAGGTACTTGGTCTTGTAATTTTGATAATTCTTGTATCCAAGTTTTTGGAATTAGATCAGGTCTTGCCGATAATAATTGACCAATCTTAATGAACGCAGAACCAAGGCTAATCAACTGATTTGTAAACCATTTTGCTCTTTTTGATTGAATTTTATCTTTTTTGTTGATTTTGGTTTGGAAGAGTGTAAACCTTAAATTGTCAAACCATAAATTTAGAAAGAGTAAAATTAATGTTCGCCATATGAGGAAACCTCTCTTAAATTTTCTATGATCAATATTTAAAAGAGAATTTTTCATTAAATTTGACTATTAATTTTTGAATTTAAACTATCAATTTGATTATTAATCTCTTCAATTCGCTCTAGTGTTGTAGTTATTTTGAGGTCTTGATTGTTATTCTTAGTAGGTGATTTTTTATTAAGGTTATATTCATTTTCCATTCTTGCTGCTTCTTCAACTATTGATACTTTTAAAGTATCAAATTCTTTCTTTATTATTTCAGGAACATCTTGTGCTATGTTCGTTGCCTCTTCAATCTTTTCAAAGACTATCTCGCTTAATTTTTCAGTTACCTTTTTGATGGCAGCTTTTAAAAAATAATCAGTATTAGACATATATATGAGATTTTTTAAAAGATCACTTTATTTATTAATAATAGTTCAATAAACAACAATTCAGGCTAACGAATCAATTATAAAATTTATTTATTGTGTAACCTATGTAAGTTTGTTTCTATATTAAGCTTTTTTCTTTTTTTTCTTATAGCTTATATCTATATACAGGTTAGGAAGTAACATTTCCCTTTTTCTTCTAACCAAAAACTCAGCTAATTTATCATTTAAAGGAGTTTAATTAATTGGAAATTATTGAGTCAGATGTAGTAATTGTTGGCGGAGGTCCAGCTGGTTGTACCTGCGCTTTGTATACATCTCGTTCTAATCTCAAGACAGTAGTTTTAGATAAAAATCCCTCAGTTGGTGCTTTAGCCATAACTCATCAAATAGCTAATTATCCAGGAGTTCCCGTAGATATAAGTGGTGAAAAACTACTGACTTTAATGAGGGAACAAGCTGTTCAATATGGGACGGATTATAGGAGAGCACAGGTTTTTGGGATAGATATTGGCGAAGAATGGAAAAAAGTTTATACCCCTGAGGGTACATTTAAAGCTAAAGCACTTGTACTAGCAAGCGGAGCAATGGGAAGGCCTGCATCATTTAAGGGCGAAGCAGATTTTCTTGGTAAAGGAGTAAGTTATTGTGCTACATGTGATGGAGCTTTTTATAAAAATAGAGAAGTTGCAGTTGTTGGGGTGAATAAGGAGGCAATTGAAGAGGCAACAGTTCTAACTAAATTTGCATCAACTGTGCATTGGATTACATCAAGTGATCCTAAATCAGATAACGAAGAAGCTATGGAATTGATGGATAATTCAAATATAAAACATTGGAGTAGGACAAGATTATTGGAAATATTGGGTGATGAAATGGGTGTGAATGGGGTGGTTGTAAAAAATAAGCTAGAAGAAAATCCTATCAATTTAAATTTAGATGGGGTCTTTGTCTATATGAGTGGTTCAAAGCCGATTACCGATTTTTTAGGGGGACAAATTGCTTTAAAAGAAGACGGAGGAGTTATTGTGGATGACTTTATGTCTACGAACTCTGATGGAGTATGGGCTATTGGAGATATAAGAAATACACCATTTAAGCAAGCAGTTGTAGCGGCTTCTGATGGATGTATCGCTGCAATGTCAATTGATAGATATTTAAATAGTAGAAAAAATATAAGAGTAGATTGGATTCATTCCTAAAAATAGATATTTCTTCTTTAATTTAAAGGGGTGTTGCTTCTGAAATGTAAGCGACTCCTCCGTAGTAGCTTAAATCATCCCTAATGTTATCTCTCATTTTGTCTATTAATTCTTGCTCACAAAAAACAATTACATGAGCATTTGCTCCTAAGCCTGTAAATTCCATATCCTCAGTAACAACTCTTTCAGGCCCTCTGCCTGTGGCGTGTTTCATAACTGTATAGCCAGGAACATTTGCTTTTTCTAAAGTTTTAATGATTGCATCTAGTTCTCTTTCACTAAATATTAAGTCTAATCTTTTCATTTTTATAAAGGAGAAAGTGGGATAATGGTATTTACTAAACTCATGTATATGGGAATGCCAAGAACTATATTAAATGGGAAAGTTAGCCCTAGTGTTGTTGAAATATAATAACTAGATTTAGCTTCTGGAACTGTCATCCTCATAGCCGCAGGAACTGCTAAATATGAGGCGCTTGCACATAAAACCACAAATAAAAGTGCATTGCCAGGTCCTAAAGATAAAAATCTTGCAACGAAAACACCTATAAATGAATTAAACAGAGGCATGAAAATTGCAAAGCCAATCAAGAACGAACCTGCGTTTTTCAGTCTCGGTAATCTTTGTGCAGCTACTATTCCCATATCTAATAAGAAAAAGCATTCTGCTCCATAGAATAATTGTCCAGTAAATGGCTCCATTTTTGTAATACCTGAGGGATTACTGGAAGCAGTAAGAAATCCCACAATTAAGCTTGAAAGCAATAAATACACTGATCCATTCAAAAGGGATTCATGTAAAATTGCGCTTAGATGCATTTTTCTTGATTTTGGTCTATTTTTTGGGGCTGCAAATTTTACTAGTAATAATCCTACAATTATTGCAGGAGATTCCATTAAAGCTAAGGCGCCAACCATAAACCCATCAAAAGCTATTTTTTGACTTTCTAAAAAACTTTCTGCAGAAATAAATGTAACCGCACTTATTGAACCATATGCTGCTGCTATTGCTGCTGCATTAAAGACATCAAACTTAAATCTTAAAATTAAAAATCCAATCAGCGGGATTAATAGTGACATTATTATTGCAGCGCTTAAAGTCGGCAATACTTGATCATTAAACCCACTTTTCTGTATTTCTATTCCTCCTTTAAACCCAATAGCTAAGAGCAAATATAAGGAGAAAAGTTTAGGCAGTGGAGCTGGTATTTCTAAATCAGATTTAAAGAGTACTGATATTGCTCCAATTAAAAAGAAAAGAACTGGCGGGGCTAATACATTTTGCAGAATTGGATTTATTTCCATAAATTATTAGGCTATTTCCTTTAGAGCGGTTTCTAAAGCTTCTTTTCTTGTCTCGATGATGCCTTCAACTCCAAACTTAGCTAATCTATCTTTTACTTTTTCATTTGCCCCAGCAACAAATGCTTTTCTGGAATTATTTTTTGCTTCTTGCATCATATCCTCTATTGCGAGGGTCGCTGTCACTCCAAGTCTTGGTACATCAGTGATATCCAATATCAAAACTTTATAGTTTCTTACAAGCATCATTCTTTCAGATATTCCTTTAGCCGCCCCAAAACTTAGTGGTCCTTTAAGTCTAAATAACATTACTTCTCCTGAACATCTATCTAGTAGTGCTTTTTCATCAGCAGGTAATGCATTTTTAGCTTGATCATCTTTTGATAAAGGATTATCCTCATCCATACCTTCTAATTGAGTTTCGGTTATTGAATCAATAGTGAGCATATTGGCTATGAATACACCGACTAATACTGCCCAAATTAAATCCCAAAAAACAGTCATTAGGAGTACGCCGTACATTACAACTGAAGTTTTTAAAGATAATTTATGAGCCCTCCTCAAGAACCCCCAATCAATAATATCTAGACCAACTTTTATAAGAATTCCAGCTAGCAAAGCAGTTGGTATTTGCTCAGCTAAAGGACCTGCACCAACTAAAACTATCAACAAGACTACTGAATGCACCATACCGGAAATGGGAGTGGATCCTCCAGATTTAACATTAATAACTGTTCTCATTGTTGCTCCGGCTCCAGGTAACCCTGAAAACAGACCTGCAACAGCATTTCCTATTCCTTGACCAATGAGTTCTCTATCAGAATTATGCTTTGTTTGAGATATATTGTCTGCTACTAGAGATGTTAGTAATGAGTCGATTGCGCCAAGTACTGCGAGGACTAATCCTGCCTTAAAAATGATTGGAAAATATTGATTAAAACTTGGGAAATTTAAAGATGGAACTCCTCGGGGGATATCTCCAATTCTATCAATAGCTCCATCTCCAAAAATTAATATTGATATTGGCGTCACTATTAAAAGGGCTAAAAGAGGAGAAGGAACCCACTGACTTATTTTTCTAGGAGTTAGAAAAACTATACCAAGCGTCATTATTGCTACTCCAATAGCAGCACCGTTTGGCTGGAAATTTGAAAATACAGTAGATAAAGATTCGACTACTCCGCCACGAGTGCTAATTCCTAATAATGGTCCAATTTGAAGTGCAATGATTATTACTCCAATACCAGACATAAATCCTGACACAACAGAATATGGAACAAGAGTAATGTATTTACCTAGTTTTAAAATCCCGAATAATATTTGTAGTAAGCCGCCTATGACCACCGCCGCCATAACTAAAGGTAAAATTTGTCCTGCAGAAAGATCTCTTGGAACTCCTACAGCTGCTAAGCCTGCTACTACTCCTGCAACAGTTACACTCATGGGACCTGTAGGCCCACTAACTTGAGCAGGTGTTCCGCCAAATAATGCTGCTAAAAAACCAACCACTACTGCCCCATATAGTCCATAAATTGCACCGCCAGGTCCTAACGCAGCATTGCCAAAGGCAAGAGCAAGAGGTAATGCTACCACTGCGGCTGTGATCCCTCCAAGAATATCTCCTCTTACATTCTTTAAATGAAAGCCATTAATTATTTTCAAAGATAATCTCCTTTAAATAAATACTTAACTAAAAGATATTATCTCTAAATGACGTAAATTTGTGAGAAATGCAGTTTGTACAAAATATTTTTGTAACTTTTCCCTCTTGTTTAAGATGATTAAGTTAATTTTCCTGAACAAAAGGAGTCTCTGATTGATTTAAGTGCGATGCAAGCGATTAATGTATTAGGTAAATATTTTTAAAAATTTATTAATATTAAAATGAATTCGCTTATTCGCCCAAGAAGATTAAGAAGAACTGAGGCAATTAGAGAAATGGTAAGAGAAAACCATTTAAAGGCTTCGGACTTTATATATCCATTATTTATTCATGAAAGAGATTTTAAAGAGGAAATTTCAGCAATGCCTGGAACTTACAGGTGGGATATTCATGGCTTAGTAAAGGAAGTTTCTAGGGCATGGGATTTGGGAATAAGGTGTGTGGTTCTTTTCCCAAAAATAAGCGACAGCTTAAAGACTGAAGATGGAGCAGAGTGTTTTAATGAAGACGGTTTAATACCTAAAGCTATTCGAATATTAAAAAAAGAGGTTCCAGAAATGGCAATAATGACTGATGTTGCCTTGGACCCATACTCTTGTGATGGTCATGATGGATTAGTTGATGAAAATGGAAAAATATTGAATGATGAAACTATAGAAATTTTAAAAAAACAAGCTTTAGTTCAAGCTAGAGCTGGAGCAGATTTTATTGGCCCTAGCGACATGATGGATGGGAGAATTGGAGCAATTAGAACTGCTCTTGAAACTCAAGGATTTAGTGATGTAGGTATTATTAGTTATACAGCAAAATATTCATCTGCTTATTATGGTCCATTTAGAACTGCTTTAGATTCTGCACCTAGAGAAAATAGCAAAAAATTAATTCCAGATAATAAGTCTACATATCAAATGGACCCTGGCAATTCAAAAGAGGCTTTAATTGAATCTGCATTGGATCAGTATGAAGGAGCTGATATTTTGATGGTAAAACCAGGAATTTCATACTTGGATATTGTTT